>JAEIGA010003088.1_pt1 | contig 26208 bp, 48 predicted proteins | sample 9270691 | NCBI WGS metagenome assembly JAEIGA01 (sample SAMN17057246, study PRJNA624740) | gut metagenome | biome: biome; isolation source: fecal sample | host: Bos grunniens | place: China: Xizang | collected 2019 | reverse complement strand
TACATTCGATAATGAAATTAACTTATATATCAAATCATGTAAAAATGACTTAATTCTAGGTGGAGTTAATGCATTGAAAATTGTAGATACTGATGAAAGCATCCAAACTACTGCAATCGCATATTGCAAATGGCAATTGAACTTTCAAGGTCAAAGCGAAAGATGGGAAAAGATTTATAAGAATCTAAAAACATCTCTTGTATTAGATAGTAGGTATCACTAATGTTTACAACTGTATATCTAGGTAAAGAAGAGTTGGTAAGGAATGAATTAGGCGAAAAGGAAAAGTCTATAGTCTTTGCCGACTCTTTCCTTTATTGCGAAGAAAAAAGTGTAAAAAGAAGTGAGTTCTACCAAGCCATGCAAACAGGACAAAGCATAGAAAAAGCCATTATCATGAATAGATATGAATATTACACTTACAAGAATAATGCATTAAAAATGTTCGCTAAAGTTCAAGATAGTTTCACACTAAATATGATTGAATACACAGTTATTCGTGAATATGAAGTTGATAGTGACAATGTAGAATTAACGTTAAAAAGAGGTGTTGAAAATGCCAGTACCTAAAAGTGTAACCAAATTATCAAAAGATGGAAAGGTTACATATACATCTAGTGTTGACCTTGTGCAGTATACGATGCAAGAGTTAATTCGTGGTGCGTTACGTGACACAGGTAAGTTCATTGCAAAGCAAACTAGACTTAGTTTCTACAATAAGCACAAGAAGCTAACAGGCAATGTTTCGAAAGGTATTGGGTATTGGGTTCGTAAACGTGATGGAGATTTACAAGTCGGCATGGGAAGAAAAGGTTTTGGGTTCTATGGTGGACTTTTCGAAGTAGGCTCTATGGAAAAAGGAATACAAAAAGAAGATAACCTTCGAAATGCGGTATTTGAAAACATCGACACGATTATCGATATTCAATCACAATATCTATCAGAACTACGCAAGGATAAACCTAACCTAAGTGGATTAAGTGAGGGCGAATATGAAGGCGATTAGATTAAGGCAAATCATAGCAAGTAAGTTAGCAAACAAAAATGCTTACTATGGTTTTAACACAGGCTCATTTGACGAAGAAAACTACAAAATCAACTATCAAATTAACAACGCAAGACTAACTGAACACGAAAGAACATATCTACTAGATTTTGATGTGTGGTGCAAAGATAGTGTTGATGTTGAAACAATAACTGATGAACTAGAAGCATTATTCAATTATGAATCGTATGAAGAGGCTACATTCTATCTTGAAAGTAGATACCATGCGGATGAAAAAGAAATTTATAGACGCACTTTAACATATGAAGTGCAAACATTTAAGGAGGACTAATATGAAAGGCGAAAAACAAGGAAATATTGTTTTAGGGCGAGGAGTCTTTAAAATTGATGGAACACTAATGGGGTTAACTCGTGATGGTGGTACGTTTGCGGTTGAATACACTCACAATGCTATCGTTGCTGATGGTGACAGAGGTAAAGTAAAAGGTCGCATTTTAAGAGATGAAGCAATTCCAAAATTAACAATTAATCATTTAGAATTATTAACTGAAATTGAAAAACTACATCCTGCAGTTAAGGCTGATACATCTAGCGAAAGTGGATATACAGTATTAAGCGGAACAGGAAAACTAACTGAAACAGATTACCATACAGTTACATTCGAAGGTGAAACAAAGGATGGTAGAGAAGTAGTAATCACAGTAAATAATGCTATCAACTTAGAAAATATTAATTGGGAATTAAAAGACAAAGACCAAATCATTGATACAGTTACATTCGAAGGAACATATGATCCAGAAGCTACAGACGCATTCGATGAAAATTGGGTAGTAAAATACAAAACAGCATAAAGGAGTAAAACAACATGAGAAAAGCAAATGTTAATGATATGTTCGATATTGCAAGACTTATCAACGATTTAAACCTAAAAGAGGATATCTTCAAAAGTCAAAAAGGTGAAGAAGACCTTGAAAAAATTGGCTTCAACATTATCTTTGATATCTTGTCAAAAGCAACAACAAAAGAAGCACAATCTAAAATTTATGAATGTCTATCAAAGCCTTTTGAGATGAAAACAAACGAGGTCGGATTGATGAGTGTTGATGATATTGTCACATCATTCGCATCTTGTTTTGACATCGTGGTTTTAAAAAATTTTATCAAGCGAGTAAACAAGTAGGTTCAGTCGAAAGTTTACTCGACTTTTTATTAACTAGATATCACTCAATAGAGTATGTGATGAACATGAATCATGTTGATGGATATAAGTTAATCGTGAAGGCATACGAAAACCATCACGAAGAGAAGATGTATCAAAAATGGCTACACGATGATGCTAGATATGAAATTACATTCAATGACTATCTAGAAAAACATAAGCCATATAGAAAATCAACTGAAGAAGAGAAAAATTCAATACTTGAGAAATGGGGGTGATTGAATGGAACTCTTTCAATTGTTCGGTTCAATATTTGTAGATAACGAAAAAGCAAATGCTTCAATTTCGAAAACTGACAAAGAAGCCGAAAAGTTATCAACCAAGTTTTCTAACGGAATCAAGACCGTTGGTAAATGGGGTGCTGCTATTACAGCAGCTTCTGTTGCAGTAGGTGGAGCACTTCTTGGTGTAGCTAATAATAGTGCATCCGCAATGGATGAGATAGATAAAATGAGTGCCAAAATTGGCATTTCAAAACAAGGATATCAAGAATGGTCATATGTCATGGGGCAAAACGGAATGGAAATCGAGAAGATGCAAGTAGGCATGAAAACACTTGTATCTCAAATGGATGGAGTCGCTAGTGGCAATAAAAATGCAATTGAAATGTTCAGTAAATTAGGACTTTCGGTTTATGACACCACAGGCAAATTAAAAGACCAAGAAACCATGATGAACGAAACAATGTTTGCATTAGCGGACATGGAAAACGGAACAGAGAAGGCAAGACTTGCAACCGAGTTATTCGGTAAGAGTGGAGTCGAAATGATGCCAATGCTAAATGGTGGTAGCGAAGGAATGCGAGAACTTACTGCTCGTGCTCACGAATTGGGGTTAGTTGTAAGTGATGAAGCGGTAACGAGTGGAGTTGTGTTTGGAGATACAATGGATGATGTTAAAGCATCGTTAGGAATGGTAGGAACTAGAATTGGTAATGAGATCATTCCAATCTTTCAAAAGATGGCTGAATGGGTAATTGCTAATGTTCCTGTAATGCTAGAGAAATATGATTCGTTCAAAAGCAAAATCGGTGAAGTAAGCGACTTTATCCAATCGTTAAATACTTGGTTTAAAGAGCATCAAACTTTATTGCAAATTATTGCGATTGCGGTTGGCACATTAACTGTAGCAATTATTGCATTCAATGCTCAAAACATTTTAACAACAGCAGGTATTTATGCTTTGATTGCAGCCGAAAAGATTCATGCTGCGGTAACTGCTATTTCAACAACTGCTACAACCGCATTTGGTACTGCTATGGCATTCTTAACGAGTCCTGTGACTTTAGTTATTGCTGCGATTGGTGCATTAATTGCGGTAGGGGTATTGTTATACAAGAATTGGGATGAAGTAAAAGCATTTGCGGTTTCCACATGGGAAAAGATTAAAAATGCTATCCTTACTCCAATCGAGAACGCAAAAACCAAAATTAAAAACATTATCGACACGATTAAAGGCTTCTTTAAATTTAGTGTGTCATTACCTAAAATTAAACTTCCACACTTTAGTCTTACTCCTAAAGGATGGCAAATTGGAGATTTATTAAAAGGTAAAATTCCAAAGCTAGGTATCGAATGGTATGCCAAAGCGATGGATGATGGGATGATTTTAGACAAGCCTACAATCTTCGGTGCTGCGAATGGTAAATTACTAGGAGCAGGAGAAGCAGGAAGTGAAACAATTGTTGGAACTAAATCTCTTATGAGTATGATTCAACAGGCGGTAGATAATAACTCAAATCGTTCTAATGTTTTACTAGAAGAAATGGTCCGCTTATTACAAATCGTTTCTAAAAACCAAAGCAAATATCTAATGTTAGATAAAGATACTTTAATTGGTGCTATTACTGAAGATATCGACATGGCACTAGGAAATACAACTGCGTTGAGATTAAGGGGGGTTAGATAATGAACGGTGTTAAATTTGATAATATTCATTCACACAATGACTTACAATTAATCTTAACAAAAATGACAATTGGTGTTCCTTCACCTAAAATTATGAAAATCGAACTTGCGGAATATGATGGAAGTATTGACGTTACTAACGCATTAACCGATATCACATTCTTCAACAACAGGGAGTTAAAGTTCGAGTTCTCTAATATTTATGATGGAGAATGGTACAACAATAAGGCATCATTGATTCTAAATGCTCTTAATGGCAAAAAGGTTAAAATCACACTAGATGATGATAAAGAATACTACTACGAAGGTAGAGTATATCTTGAAATTAATAGTGATAGACGAATTAATTCGGTTGTTGTTACGTGTGATTGCGAACCTTATAAATACGATGTAAATGAAACAACAAAGACATTCAATGTGTCTAATAGTTTAGTTTGTAACATCGACTATCAAGGTACTAAAAGAGTATGTCCTTTGATTAATGTGTCAACAAGTATGCAATTGGTTATGAATGGTGCTTACTATCAATTAAATCAAGGGAATAACACAGTTCCAGACTTTGTTCTAAAGAACGGAAGCAATTCGTTTGAATTAAAGGGAACAGGGACAGCAAAAGTAACATATAGAGGAGGACTATTATAATGTATAGAGTATATTGTGATGGACATTTGCTACACGATAGTAACTTAGAAGACTATACGTTAATTAGTCCAACTCTTAATTTAGAAGTGAATATGGCAGGTCAATTCGACTTCCAAATTGCAAACGATCATATTAATTATGATAGGATTATCAGCAAAAAATCTTATATTGAAATTTATGATGATGGGGTTTGGATTTGGAGTGGTAGACCTATCACAATTAAAACAGCGATGAAGTTATACAAGACAGTAACGTGTGAGGGCGAACTGTCTTTTTTACATGACTCTAACCAAAGACTAGATGAATATCATGATATATCGGTTAGAGATTACTTTGAGTCTATTATCAGTAAGCATAATGCTTGTGTAGATTCAAGCAAACAATTTGTAGTAGGAAATGTAACTGTAGCAGATAGCAACGATAAGTTATACAAATACTCAAATTATGAAGATACATTCGACACAATCAAAAAGAAATTAATTGATGTGCTTGGTGGTTATATCGTAATTCGACACGAGGATGGTACACGTTACATTGACTATGTAAAAGATTATCCTTTAGTTACAAATCAAATTATTCAAATCGGTTCTAACATCATTGATATTGCACTAGAAGAAACAACTAGCGATATGATTAGTGGTTTGATTCCATTGGGTGCAAAACTTAATGAAGAAACAGGACTAAACGCAAAAGAAGCTAGAGTAACTATTGAATCAGTAAATAGTGGACTTGACTATATTGTCAATGATGATGCGGTTGAACGATATGGATTAATTCTTGATGTAGTTAAATTTGATGATGTTACAGAACCATCTAACTTATTAAGAAAAGGACAGGATGAACTAGCTAAAAGGTTATTTTCTAACTTGGCTATCTCTCTAAATATTTTTGATAGAGCATACATTGATGCTAATTTGATTAAGTTTAGACTTGGATCAAGTGTTATTGCACATAGTCCAAAGCACAACTTGGATAGACAAGAAATGATGATTAATAAAATTTCTATGTCTTTAGTTGATGTATCAAAAACCAAAATCGAAATTGGTATCACAAAGAAAACAATGACAGGTAGCTTTAGTGAAAGTTCAAGCCAATTCAATAATAGAGTAGAAACAATTGTGAGTGACTATGTTATTAACGAAGAAAAGACAGTTATCAATCCTGCGTTAAAAGAACTAAATTCAAAAATCGAACAAACTGCTGAATCAATTAGAAGTGAAGTTTCTTCTAACTATATGCAAAATAGCGAAAAAGATAGTTTTTACGAATATGTATCTTCTGAACTCGAGCAAACTTCAAGTGCTATCACAATGACATTTAACACGCAAATTACAGATATCGAAAATGGTATTGTAACTGACAAAGAGAACATGAGTAAGTACATTCGCTTTGATGGTGGTATTGAGTTAGGAAGTACCGAAAATAATGTGTTGTTGGATATGGAAAATGATGAAGTAGCATTCGTTGATACTACTAATGCAAGTAATCACAAAAAAACTTTGATTATTGCACCGAATAGGTTCGAAATTGTCAATTTGGATAATGGGTTGATTAGATTTGAAAACTTTGCGTTTTATCCAAGAGAAAGTGGAAACTTATCATTCACATTGTATAAAGAATAGATTGGAAGTGAAGTAATGGCAGATATTTACGGTGAGAGAGCAACTACACCTACAATAAGTAGTAGTAATATCACAATGGGAACAAGTGCAACAATTACATTAGCACCTGCTTCTCCAACATTTAAACATAAATTAAAATATTCATTCGCTGGTGCATCAAATCTTGTCGATGGCTTGTCGATTGGTAGTGGATTTAGTGCTTTAGGTAACACAACAGTAACATTCACACCGCCTATAAGTTTAGGTGAGTATATCCCTACATTAATGAGTAGTAATGCTACTTTATACTGTACTACTTATGATGAGAGCGGAAAACAAATAGGAGATATACAAAAAATTGCATTAACTATTAACGTGCCAAGTTATACTCCTACAGTTTCCGTTGATATTGTTGGTGATAACTTGTTAAGTGGAGATTATGTACAAAACAAATCTTATGCAACAGTAATGATTAGCGGAAGTGGCAAATACGGAAGTGTAATTCAAAGTTACATAACAGAAGTCGATGGAATAACATATTTCTCTGATAATTTCCCAACAGTTAGGTTCACTAGTGGCACAAAAACATTTGCTGTAAAGGTTATTGATTCTAGGGGACAAGAAGCTATAGACAATTCAAATACTATATATGTATATCCTTATGCTACTCCTTCAATAACTTCATTTACCGCTTCTCGTGGTACTAACGAAACAACAGTAAGTGCTAGGTTAGTCGGTAGTGTTTCATCGGTAAATAACAAAAACACATCATCATTAACAATCGAATTAAATGGTGTAACCAAGACAGTTACAAGTGGAGAAACGGTAACATTCACAGGACTAGATACCGATAAAACTTATACTGCTATCGCAAGAGTTACTGACTATTACGCAACAGTAGCAAGAAGTATTTCTATTTCAACTGTTGATGTAACAATGGACTTTAACGCAAGTGGTAAGGGTGTTGCACTCGGTAAAGTAAGTGAGAAAGATGCTTTTGAGGTCAATATGAACACAGAGTTCTTAAAAGGTGTATCTATCAAAGATTTATTGGCTTCTTGGGAGGAATTGAATCATTCAAAAGGAGTAACCTCAAACATTCAAGATCAATTAAATAATAAAGCACCTTTAGTTCATACTCATAATGAATATGGAAAATTGGCAATCGCTACTGAAACTACATTGGGTTCAATTATGGTTGGTGATAACTTAATAATTGATGAGAATGGTAGATTAAGTGCAATTGGTGGTGGTAGTGAGCATCCTACATATAATACAACACAAGAAGTTCTTAGTGGCTCTGCTCTGCTTTCTTGGGGTGGTAACTTTGATGTAGTAAACGAATTACAAACCGACAATGGTCATGTTACTAGGGTTGGTAAAGAAAGATACAAATTACCTTCTAATGTAGCAACATTTAGTGCCGATGGATTAATGAGTAAAGAAGATAAAGCCAAATTAGATTCATTTAAACAAGCGAGTGAGTATGCTTCATTCGATGATATTGTTAGTTATACATTGGCTGTCAATGGCAATAACTTGTCTTTGATGGGAAATGGAGAAGTAGTATCAGCAGTAACACTACCGAATAGTGGTGGAACTACATCAAGTATTACAGTTACGGATGATGGTGATGGAAATGTCACTTTATGGTATTAGCGATAAGGAGTGATAATATGGCTAATAAATTATTAAAAACATTAAATTTCGGTGGCAATGATAAATATGATTTAGCACCGAAATGGGAAAATATACAAAACTTACCTTTTGGTTATGAAACTCCAACAGGTGGAGATACATTAAAGTGGGATGGCACTACTAGTGGCTTAACTAATGTTTTGGGAGTTTTATATCATGTTAGTGATGCAGTACCTACCCTTGTAGAAGGTAAAATTGAAATTAATTCAAATGGTACAGTAACAACTACACCTTTTAATGAAAGTGATATAAATGACATGGGTGAAGGTGTTAAAAATATTACTATTAATAGTATGCCTATGGTTGTAATTGTTCCATCTAGTGCAGTAGGAGTTACTGTTGATGGTTTAAAATTCACTAAACAAGGTATTTACTTTAGAAATGCTGGTGGTGAATATGTTGCATCATTAACAATCAATGGTTATGAAGGATTCGCAGGTATTAAGCCTATCGGTGGAGCATATCTACCTAAAGCATTACAATTTGGTACTGAAGTAACTTATGGTGAAATCATGAGTGAAAGAGAATTAGTACCTTTGGAAGAAGGTGCATTTATAGCACTAGATGATAATGGAGAATCTCCTTTTGTTTTACCACAATTAACAGTAGGTTTTACATATACGGTAGTGTGGAATGGTGTTACTTATGAAACATTGTGTAGTCCATTTGAAGGTGTTTCGGCACTAGGAAATGTTGGTTTAATGACAGGTGGGGATGACACAGGTGAACCTTTTGTTTGCGTAATTGCTAATATGTATGGTTCTGATATTGTGTGTGCAATGCCGTTAGACGGTGCTGAAACTATTACAATGTCATTAAGTGGTAGTGTTGAAACAATTACTAAGTTAGATAGTAAATATTTACCTAAACCTTTTATTGTAAATTTAGAAAGTGAAGATAGTCTAACATTTACTGCCGACAAAACATACAACGATATTCGAGAAGCATTTATTATCGGTATGCGAGTATATGCTATTAATACTCAAACTGATGAGTATATGCAACTAATTAATTTAACTAGTTACGCTGCAACTTTTATGACTGCAACAGACGGTAGCATAGCAACATTTACATTATATGATGATGGTCATGTTAATAAAGTTGTAGTTTAATACAATAGAAAGGACTAACAAACATGAAGGTATTTAGATTTAAAGGTCAAACATACGAACTTGAACAAGGTAAATCTATGTATGATGTTGCAGTAGAAAATGGTTTTAAAGGAACTAAAAAAGAATTTATTAAAGAATTATTTGGACTTTCTAAATTAAAAGAAAGAATCAAAAAATAACTGATATAAAGGGGTGATAATATGTCAGTAAAAATTATTGGCACGAGAATTAAAATGACTCGTGGAGATACATTTGAAAGAAAAGTTGATATATTTTTAGATAAAGAACATAAGCAACAGTATATTCCTGTTGAGGGAGATTATATTAGATTTGCTATGAAAAAGAAATATACAGATGAAGCACCAATCATCTTAAAGGAAATTCCAATTGATACTTGTTTGTTGCATTTAGAACCAAATGATACTAAAGAATTAGCACAACCAAGTGAATATGTTTATGATATCGAAATTACAATGAATAATGGATTTGTAGATACATTCATTGAAGGAAAACTTTATATTACGGAAGAGGTGTTCTAAGATGGAAAAACTTAACGGAAGATTATTTGGAGTATTACAGGCACAAGAAACATTGTGTGGTAATTTATCAAATGAAGTATTGCGTGGATATTCGGCATATGAAGTTGCGGTTCAAAATGGTTTTGAAGGTAGCGAAAAAGAATGGCTTGAGTCATTAAAAGGCGAAAAAGGCGAAAAAGGCGAAAATGCCAAAGTGGAATTATCGGTAGTTGATGATGGTGATGGAAATCTAACTATTTCAATATAAATAGAAACGGAGAAATGAAAATGACAACTTCAATCACATTAGTATATGGCTAGTAGTGGTTCATGCAGTACAAACGCATATGAAGTAAGGTATTTAGTATTTTCTTGGAATATTAAAAGTCAAAGTATTGCTGACAATAATACAGTAATATCTTGGACATTAAAGGGTGCAGGTAGTGATACTAATATATGGTACATTACAAGCAACGTAAAATTGAATATAAATGGTTCTACTGTATTTACAGCAGCAGGACCAATATCTTTAACATCTGGTTATCAAGTGGCAAGTGGAACAACAACAATTGCTCATAATGCGGATGGTAACAAATCATTTAGTGCTTATGTTGAAGCAGGTATATTTTATACTGCGGTGAATTGCACAGGAAGTGGATCATGGGATTTGACCGCTATTCCTAGAGCAACAACACCAACAATAAGTGCTGCAACAACAACGATGGGTAATTCATTAACGATTACCTTGAATCCTGCTAGTAGTTCATTTAAGCATAAAATCACATATGCTTTCGGTGGCACAACAGGATTAACAAACGGATTATCAATAGGTAGTGGGTTTAGTGTAAGTGGGAACACAACTGTTACATTTACACCACCTACTACACTAGGTAACTCAATACCGAGTGCTACAAGTGGAGTATGTACGATATACTGTACAACTTATGATGCGAAGGGGAATGCTATAGGTGTTGCTAAAACATTGAATGTAACACTTAATATCCCTTCGTATTCGCCTACAGTAACTTCGGTAGGAATAGTAGGTAACAACTTATTGAGTGGAGTTTATGTGCAAGGTAAATCAACCGCAACCATAACTGTTAACGCATCCTCTTCTTACGGTGCAACGATAAAAAGTTATTCTACTATTATAGATAACAAAACATATACAGGAGCAAGTTTTACAACAAGTGAATTAAGTAACGGAACAAAGAGTGCGGTTGTTACAGTTATAGATACTCGTGGAAAAACTGTTACTTATACTTCATCATCAATTACTGTTTATGAATATTCACATCCTTCAATTACTAATTTTGTAGCGGTTAGAGGTACTGATAATACTACAGTAGTAGCATCATTAACAGGTACTTATGCTAGTGTAAATAGTAAGAATGTAGGAGTGCTAACGATAACTTTAAATGGAGTAACCAAGACAGTAACTAGCGGAACATCCGTTACGTTTACAGGGTTAAGTACCGATAAGACATATGTAGTTGTAGGTGCTATAAAAGACTCTTATACATCGGTAAATAGAAGTATAAACATATCAACTGTGTATGTTACTTTAGACTTTAATGCGAGTGGTAAAGGACTAGCTATTGGAAAAGTAAGCGAGAAGAATGCACTAGAAGTAAATATGCCTACAGAGTTTTTGCAAGGAGTCACAGGAACAATATCAAGAGCAACTGCTGATGCCAATGGAAACAATATTGCAAACTCATATTTGCTAAAGTCGGCATTGTTGAATCTTGTGTTTCCTGTTGGTGCGGTTTATATATCTGCAACAAATACTAATCCTAGTACATTCTTGGGTGGAACATGGGTTTCATTTGGAGCAGGTCAAACACTTGTTGGAGTTAATACAAGTGATACTGATTTTAATACAGTTCTAAAGACAGGTGGAGCAAAGACAGTTACACTAACAACAACACAAATACCTAGCCATAACCATGACATATATGAACCTAACGCATGGTCAGCAGGTATAGGTGTTTATGCAACTAATCTTGGATATGGTTCAAGTTGGTATGGTGCTAGTGGTTACGAAAGTTCAGCAGCAGGTAAAATCACCACAAAGGCAGTAGGCGGTGGAGGTTCGCACAATAACTTGCAACCTTATATAACTGTATATTTTTGGAGAAGAACATCTTAAGAAAAGGAGAAAAACATGGAAAATATTATCAAACTAATTGAAACTTTAATTAACTTTGTGACTATTGGTTTTGTTTTAAGCACAATCTCAAGATACACTTGTGAAGGTATTTTAAATGCTTTAGGTGTATCAAAAGTGTGGTTGAAAAGAGTATTTGTATTCCTAGTAAACTTATTTGTTGTTTACTACGCAATGTTTATTTTATACTCATACACAATCTACGATGCTACTCTAGTATTGTTATTCGTGTGTGCAGGAACTGAAGCATTACATAGTATGCTAACACAATTAAAAAAATCAAAAGAAGAAGTTACATTGAAAGAAACTTTACCAGAAACAACTGAATATTACGAAGAGGTGTAGTCTATGATTATTGAAAAGTATGGAAGATGTCCATGCGATGATTCATGGATTTCTCAAGGATATAAGTCATCACACAAAGCGATTGATTTAGGGTGGCTAACAAAGTATGGTGAAAACCGACCTGTTAAGGCTTGGAAAAGTGGTACAGTAGTTGCTACAGGAACTGACTCCGCAGGTGGTGTTTATGTAGTATTGCAACACGATCATGAAGATGCTAGATGGATTTCTCGCTATTGGCACTTTGTAAAAGGTAGTGTAGTAGTTAAAAAAGGACAAACTGTTAAGCAAGGTGATAAACTAGGTATTCGTGGTGACACAGGCATCTCAAGTGGAACACATTTACACTTTGAGTTGTGGAAATGCCCAAAAGGTTACTCATATAAATCTAGTGATTACCCTAAATATGCAGTTAATCCTATTAACTATACATTCCTTTTTGAAGGTCAAGTGATGAAGAGCGAACCTATTTTACCAAAGAAACCTGTTGAAAAAGAAAAGCCTAAACCTGTAGAAAGAAACGAAAAATTGCATCAAGTAAAAGTTATTGCGGACCAATTGAGAATTAGAGAAACACCTTCTCTAAATGGTGAGCAATTATTCATTTGCGACAAGGGAGTTTATAATGTGATCCAATCTAAAGTTGCTGATGGTTATACATGGCTAGAGATTGAAAAAGATAGATGGATTGCTACTAAAGAAGGTGAATGGACAATTGATTTTCCTAAAGCACAAGAACCTACACAAGAGGAAATCATAATTGATTTAAAGGTACAAATTGAAACTCTAACCAAAGAATCGAGTTTGTTAAAAGAACATCTTATATCAACCGAAAGTGCCTTAAAAGAAGCAAATAGAAAAATCAATGAGGTGCGAAAGGTGGTGGCATAATGGAGTTTACAATTACAAGTGGACAGATTCTAGGATGGTGTGGTTTCTTCACATCTGTATTTGCAGTATTTAGAATTTGGAAGGAAATTAAAAAGCCTACAGAAGATAAAAATAAGATGCTTTTAGAACATGAAGCCAAACTAAAAAAACTTGAAGAAAAATTAAAAGGAATTGAATTAACAGATAAACTTATGTTGCAGGGTTTTCTTGTGGTTATAAATCATGATATAACTGGAAACGGAATCAACCAACTTAAAGAAGTTCGTGATGATATTCAAGAATATTTGATTAATAAATAGGCTAGGGAAACCTAGTCTTTTTTTATTTGTAAAAAAGTTGTAAAAATGTTAAAAAAATTCCAAAAACCTATTGCAATATAATTTATATATGGTATACTATATATGTAAAAAGAAAGAGGTACAAAGTTATGACAAGAAAAGAGTTAATTACAGCTTGTGTTGAATATCAAATTGAAAAAGGAATTGTTAAAAAAGAAAACAAAACAATACAAATTAAAGCACGTTTAAATGGTAGAGGCTACTGTAAACCAATGAGTAAAGTTGAATGTGAAGAATGGTATAATTCACTATTCAACAACTAGGTGTTAAAAATGATAGAAGTAAAAACACATTTTCATGGGTGGAAAAAAGTAGATAAAGAAGCTGCTATAAGATGGGTGCAACACTTTTTAAAACATTCAATATACCCAGATAAAAAGAAATATGAATACCTAAATAAAAATAAATTAAGAGGTATTACGGTTGAAGAATTGTTAGAACAATAATATTTGAAAATTAATACAAAACACCTGCTTGGGTGTCGGTTATAAAGGAAGGTAAAAGAAATGCCAACGGAAGCACAAAAACGAGCGACGATCAAATATGAGAATGCAAACATCAAAAGAGTGGTTGTGAAACTAAACGAAAGAACGAACGCAGACATCATTCAACATCTTGAAAAGATTGATAATGTGCAAGGGTACATAAAAGAATTGATATTGAATGACATGAATAAAGACTAGGTATTGTGCCTAGTCTTTTTTCTATCGAGTTAAATATAAAGAAAAAACCACCGCTGGACAGGTGGATTTCTCAATGAGTTTAGAAAGAAGTTAATCGAAAATATATGAAAATAGTAACCACGATCCATCAATTAATAAGGTGTTATGAATGGACAATTTAAGTTTAGCAATACTTAATTGTTATTTCAACACGAGTAGAAAAAAAGACTAAATGAAAAAGTGAGGATTCCGTCTTTCCTCACTTCTTCACTCGATTAATGAATTGGATTGTTGCCGACTTGTCTATCGACATAAATAAGTATATCACTTTATAAGGAGGTTACAATATAGGTAGAAAAAAAGACTAATTAAAGCCTTTCTTTCTGCAAAATATAGAGGATTACATCTATGAAACAAAATACCTATGCCCATTATTATTATATAGTATGGTATAATTAAAATAAACCTGAGTAGAAGAAAAGACTAATAATATACTTTGTGGTAACTATATAGCACCAACAGGTGAACTAGTGTTACCATAAAGAAACATTATAAAAAAATAATGTCCTTTATGTTATATTCCTCATCTAGTATTATATCTTTGATTAAACCTCTAAAGAATATTTGTTTTTCCTCGCTAGAGAACGTTTTGTATAAATCTAATAGATTTACTCCCATCAAGTCTTTCACCTTGCTAGAAGCTTCTATTGGCTTTCCAATGGCATTCGCTTCTTTTAACTTCTTATCTAATTCCATATATCTATTATCATATGAACTTTCATCGATTCTTCCTTTCAAGTACATATTGTTAAGGCGATCAATTTCCTTTTGGATTTCAACTATGCTGTTTTTGGCTTTTTTAGGTGTTTGTTTTGCTTTCATCTCACAATCAAGAACATAGTTTGCCATGAATTTTGCTAAATTTTGCATTACTATTTTTTCTAGCATCTTTTCGCTTTTTGATGGAACAAATGTACAGGTGTTTCTTGTGTAGAAATTTTCACAACGATAGTAAAGTGTTTTTGCAATTTCCCCATTTGCTTTTTTATATTTAGTTGTACCACCAACCAAATGACTTCCACAACGAGGACATACTAATAAGCCACTAAAAATATAAGTGTTATTCGTTTCTCGAAGCCTTATATTCTTTTTTCTATTCACTTGCAATTCATCATATTCCTCTTTAGTAATGTAAGGTTCGCAAAAATCTTCATTCTCTCTATAACATCCATATAGCAAAGGATTAGCCAATAATTTACTCAAAGTCATAAAATCAAACTTAACTCCATGCTCTTCCTCGGCATATCTCATTGTTTTTCTTAATGAATTATGCAACCTTTGATATTCGATAAGGTCTTTTAGAATCGGCTCTTCTTCTGGATGATGCACTAGCTTTTTATTTATTACAGCAAATCCATAAGGAGCAGACCAATCTCCCCATATAACTTCTCCTTGTTTAACCTTATATTCAAATACATCCTTAATTCTTTCGCTAGTACGTTCTCGTTCATTTTGAGCAACGGAAAGCATGATGTTGACCTTGAATCTTCCGCTTGATGTTTCGGTCTCATAGTCCTCTAAAATGGCTCTCCAAACAACCTTGTGTTTATCTAATATTGGTTGTACTGCGTAATATTTTTCCACCGAACGAAACCAACGATCCAATTTAGTAAAAATGATTAAGTCAATCTTATCTTCTTGGACATCCTTTAATAATCTTTGGAATTGAACACGTTTCTTTAGCTTATCAGCACTAACACCTTCATCAATATAGAAATCTACTAACACCATTTCATTGTGTTCTTCTACATACCTCTTTAAATGCTCGACTTGTGTTTGTATAGAGAATCCATCACGAACTTGCTCTTCATGACTAACTCTCACCATACAAGCTACTCTTATTTTCTTCATTTTCTTCCTTCCTTTCATTTGGCATCACTTACACATCTTGTAATAATGTGGTAATCGAGGACATAAATTATTTTCTTTTCATCATGATAAACTTCGCATAGTTCATCAATTCATCCATTTCACTTTCGTTAAATTCAAAACTCTTAACATTTTGTTGCCATTTCTTAACATTCGACAATAATCTAGCATTGTCTGTACTTATAGTAAATGATGTACCATCCTCATAACGATGGTCGAAGTATTTATCGTTTGAAGGAGCATTAGCATCATCTTCTATACCTAAAATATAGCCTATTGTTGTTCTTAATGCTTCCGCAAATAATTTGACTTTAGAACGAGGAATATCATTAACACTAGTTTCTATTTTAGCAATACCAGATTTGCTATATCCTGTTAATTCACCAAGTTCTTGTTGAGTCATCTTTAGACTTGTTCTTCTTTTCTTTATCCTTGAACCTATTGTCATTTTTCGAACCTCCTTTGGTACTATTGATTGTAAAGGAAAAGTGACAAAAAATCAATAAAAACATTTTTTGGGGTAAAAATAGTTGACAATTAGTATTAGTTTTGTTAAATTGTAAGAGGTTGATGGAACGTCAACCGAAAGGAGAGGTAATATGACAAAAACAAAAGAAAATTCAAAAGTAAATATCCAAGAGTTAAAAGTGTTTCTTACTAGAAGAGAAATGAGTTTGCATGAATATGCTAAAAAGCTTGGTATCAGCAGACAAACTTTAGCTAAAAAGATGGATGGACAAGTGGATTTTAAGTTAAAAGAAGCCCAAGCAACAAGGGATATTTTAAATTTATCCACAGAAGATTGGATGTATATTTTTTTTAATTAAAAGTTGACGATTCGTCAAATTTCGACAAATAGTGACAAGGAGAGTTTATGAACGAAGAACGATTGAAAGAAGTTTTAGAATATATCCTTTCACAAAGAAATGGTTGCGATGTAAAGGTGACTATAGAAAGGAAACCAAAAGATGTACAAGTGCAGGAATTGTAATTGTGAGTTCGATGATCCAATCGAAATTAAGACAACCTATGAAAGCTATTTTGGAGTTGGAGGTTTATTTCCAAACCACAACTACATGACATACATGGCTTGTCCACATTGCCATGAAGAAGAGTTTGAAGAAGTGGAAGAAGAGGAAGAAGAGGAAGAAGAGGAAGAATAAATATGAGAAAAAATACAGTAATTATGGATTTAGATGATTATACAAAAATGGTTATGGATAGACGCATGATGGAAGAAGAACTAAGAGAACTAAAGGAAGACTTGATTCCATCTTATGTAAATGAATGTATCAAATTGGATGAGAAAAATCATGCACTTAAAAAAGAAATTATTAAGTTTGCTGTCGATACATTCAACATTGAATATTACGAATTAAGAGATATCACAGATGTTAAAGATATTCGTTTCGCAATTAGCGAAGAAAATAGAGACATTCTTTATATGTTAGGAATTACGGAAAGAGAAATGATTCAAGTAATCAAAGAACTTAAAGAAGAATTTGAAGCAAAGAAAGATGGTGAAGAATAATGGCTGAATCAATTTTTAATCAATTAAATAAAATCAATGTCAACGATAAGGTTGAAAAGAAAAATGGTTTGTCATATCTATCATGGGCATTTGCTTGGGCAGAAGTTAAGAAGTTGTTCCCTAATGCCACATACACAATTTATGAAAGAGAAACTGAATATGGTCCTGTCAATTATTTTACTGATGGAAGAACTTGTTGGGTTAAGACAGGTGTAACAATCGAAGGTTTAGAGCATATCGAAGAATTGCCTGTAATGGACTTCAAAAACAAATCAATCCCTTTAGAAACAGTAAATTCATTTGATGTAAATAAAACGATCCAAAGAAGTTTAACTAAAGCAGTAGCAAGACATGGTTTAGGTTTATATATCTACGCAGGAGAAGATTTACCAGAAGAAGATAAGAAGCAAGGCATGGCTTTAGCTACAAAGAATCAATTGGATATGATTGTTACTTTGTACAAGCCAGAAGAACTTAACAAGATGCTAGGCAACTTAAAGAAAACTATTGATGAGTTATCAGTAGAAGAAGCATCAAAAATGATTAAGGCTCGAAAGGGGTAAATCATGGAAGTAGTCGAATTTATTGAGGATGGTCACATTTATGTTGTTGATGGTGTAATCACACCAAGTGTTAGCGAAATATTACAGTTTGTATTTCCTAACAAGTATTCGTGCATACCGCAACAAATATTAAGAGCAAAAGCACAATTCGGTACGAATATCCATAATGCGATTGAATGCCACGAACAAAACCTACCATTTAGTCTAACTCCTATGGAGCAGATAGTATTTGAGCAATACTTAAATCTAAAAAAAGAAAACGTTATCGAAGTAGTAGAACAAGAGGTAATGGTTAACTACCAAGATAAATTCGCAGGGCGATTAGACATGATCGCAAACATCAATGGTAAACGTTCACTTGTGGATATTAAAACAACTGCAAAGTTGGATGTAGAAAGTTTAGCTTTCCAATTAGGACTTTATGCAATGGCATATGGAGAAAAATTTGAAAGTTATTATTGCATCCATTTACCAAAGAAAGACGTGGGTAGATTGGTGGAAATCAAACCAAAGTCAAAAGAAGAAATCCTAAAAGTATTAGAAGAATACGAAAGGAGTAAATAATGAACGAAAAGTTATATTTATTCAATCCGTTCGATATAAAGAATTGGAGTAATGAGCAGGTTAAAGAACAATTAACCATGCTTATCAATAAATACGATACTGATGCTTACACACCATACCAATATGCTTTGAATATCGAAAATCTTGCTAATCAAATGTATCTAATTGGAGAAATGGTAGCAAGGTTACATGAGTTGGTATACATCAACAAAGCAGAACTTGAGAACGAGGAAAGTTTACAGGTGTACAAGCAACGCAATATTTGGGAGAAAACACATGATGGTAAAGCACCTGCTATGAGTTATTTCCAAGCACTAGCAAGTGATTTTGTTAAAGATAAGAGATTGTCATTAGCAAAGTTAGAAAGTGATTTAAAACGATTCAAAATCGCTTATGAAAGCATTGAAGCAAAGATGAATGCAGTTAAAAAGAAGATGGAGGCAGTTAAATATGAAGAGTTTGGTCAAGGTTAGAAAATTATTTGCTTACACATTAGCAGTTACAGGAGAATTAACATTCTTTTATGGATTGTTAGCACATGGATCAACTGTTGGATTGATTTGTGAACTTGTTGGACTATCTGCAATGATTGCAGCAACTTTCATGATTGCAAGTGAGGTGGATTAATGAGTTACAACTATAATAAAAAACCTAACAGTATCTTACAGGATGATACACATAGATGCTTTATCTGCGGAAGATACATGAAAAGAGGAATACATATGCATCATGTATTTGGTGGTGCAAATAGACCTCACAGCCATGAACATGGTTTAGTGGTTTACCTTTGTCCATACCACCATAACATGAGTGATAATTCAGTACATTTCAACACAAAGATGCGTGAAGACTTACAAGCCTATGCACAAAAGATTTTCGAGGAACATCATGGACATGATAAGTTCATGGAAGTCTTCCACAAAAACTACATCAAAGGCAGGGATGAAGATGGCGAGTAAATATAGAAATAAGAAAACCGAAGTATATGGCATTATGTTTGATAGCAAGAAAGAAGCAGGTTACTACTTGTATTTAAAAAAACTATTAGATGCAGGAGTAATCAAAGACTTACATTTACAAGTACCATTTGTGCTTATTGAGAAATCACAGTATGGAAGAGCAATAAAATACGTTGCAGATTTCGTGTATGAGCATGAAGGACAAGTAATGGTAGTAGATGTCAAGGGAATTAAAACGGATGTCTACAGGCTAAAGAAAAGGCTTATGGCAGAGAAATATGGGATAAAAATTAGAGAGGTATAACATGAAAGAAAGAATTTTAAAACACTTACAAGTGTATGGATCAATTACTTCATGGGAAGCAATCATGGAATACGGATGTACAAGACTTTCACAATACATCTTGCTTCTAAAAAAAGATGGTTACATTATCGATGATGAATGGATTCCAAGCAAGAATAGATTTGGCGAAAGTAATCACTATAAGAAATACATTTTGAAGGGTGATGTGAATGGCTGAAAGAAGAATGTTTGCAAAAACCATAATTGATAGTGATGCGTTTCTGGATATGCCACAATCGAGTCAATTACTTTATTTTCATCTATCAATGAGAGCAGATGATGAAGGCTTTATCAATAATCCCAAATCAATAATGAGAAATGTTGGTAGCAAAGATGATGATATGAAGTTGCTAATTACAAAGAAATTTATCATTCCATTTGAAAGTGGAATCGTAGTAATTAAACATTGGAAAATCCATAACTACATTGCTAAAGATAGGTTCACACCTACTAAATATCAAGAAGAAAGAAGTAGGTTAGAACTAGATGAAAACAAATCGTATACACAATGTATACAACCTGTATACGAATTGGAGACACAGGTAAGGATAGGTAAGGATAGGATAGGTAAGGATAGTATAGAAGAGGATAGGGAAGAGAAGGAAAATAAAGAAACATTCGTTTCCTTGATTGATTCTTATACAACTGATCCTCAACTTGTTTCTATTCTTAAAGACTATGTAGAGATGCGTAAGAAGATGAAAGGATTTACTACTCGTGCTTTAAAACTAAACTTGGACAAGCTAACTGAACTTGCAAAAGATGATGATACGAAGATTGCAATCGTAAAAGAATCAATAGCAAATAGTTGGAAATCATTCTACGCATTGAAAGTACAACCTAAATCTAAAGAAATCATTCCAGAGTGGACCAAACAAGAACAAGAAACCACAAAGGATGAGCATTTAGAAGAATTAAAGAGAAGATATATGCTTCTCAAGTTATCAAATAACAAAACTGAAATGGATAAGATTAAAGACTTGTACTTTGACTTAACCTTAAAAGATATAGAAACGGAAATCTAAAGGAGAAAAAAATGAATAGTGTTATTTTAATTGGAAGATTAACTAAAGATGTAGTGCTTAAAAAGACTACAAGTGGAACTAGTGTTGTTGGTTTCACATTAGCAGTAGATAGACAAAAAGAAGGAGCAGATTTTATCCCATGTGTTGCGTATAACCAAACTGCTGACCTTATGGAGAAATACCTTTCTAAAGGCTCAAAAATCGCTTGTGAAGGGCGAATTAGCACACGCAACTATGAGGATGGCAACGGTCAAAAAGTGTATGTAACGGAAGTTATCGTAGGTAGAATTGAATTTCTAGATTCAAAGAAAACTGAAGAAAGACCAGAAACTGAAACATGGAAATCTCAAGCAAAACTTGATGGCTTGATTACTGATGATTCATTACCGTTCTAATTGATAGAGGTATAGAGGATGAAGATTGAATATGATGTGCCATGTCCATGCCAAGAAGGACAAGTCAAATGTGCAAAGTTTCAAAAACAATATGCACAGGTGTTTTATATGCTCCATAGTAACAAAAATGCGGTAGTTATTGAAGCTGACAAACCTAGATCATTTATCTCAAGTTGTTGCAAAGCATTTGGTTATGGCTATCCAAAACTAAAATACCATGTGATTGATGGAAACAAAGTGCAGGTGTCTAAATATGAGTAGAGTGAATAAATTCAACAAGTATGTGGATTGTGTGGATAACTTTTTAGAAAGTGAACAATACTCAATTTTATTTGAAATGGAAGATGGAAGAGTTGCCAAAACATTTAGAAATAGAGTGTTGAAGGAATTTTGTAATAAGCCTTTATTGATTAGGCAACGTAAAAATTTTGTACATATAGAAAAGATGGTGGAATAATGAAGAACTTTGAAAAACATATAGATGAAATCTGCAAGTGGCTATCATGCAATGCTACAAAGCAAATGATCCCATGCAAAAGCACAGTAGGATGCGAAAACACCAACTGTGATGGATGCAAAGATAGATTAAAAGAATACTTATTAGAAGATTATGAAGAAAAGATTGAATTAACGCAATTTGAATACGATTTATTGTGTGCTAATCCTTGCGATGATATGCCATTCTTAACTTTCACAATTTATATGAAGTTAAAAGAAAAAGGGTATTTCAAAGGAATTAAAGACACAACAATTGCGATTGGAAACATTGTTAAAGATGCAAAGGTGGTGGAGTAATGGAATTTGAAGTAGGAAAGTTATATGTAACAGAAAATAATGAACATACTGATGGATGCGTATTTGAGTATGTTGGTGTTGGTAGAGATTTGAATATTTTGAAATTCAATATTATCAAAACAAATGAACATTTTAAATACTGTAATGACTTTAGAATTGAAAGAAGAAATGTAGCTACATTTGGATTCAAACCTCTTATCCAAACTAAAGATGATATTCATGAATGCATTGAGAATAATCAAAAAGAAATTGAAGAAAAGTTGTGGTGTTTAAAAGATTATTGCGATCACTATAGTTGTGATAGTTGTGTATTTAAAGGTTTATGCCACGATTGGGAAATTTACGAAAATGGGAAACTAGTATTGTTAGAGGATAATATCAACAAAGATTACAAAAAGTTGCGTTCACCATCAAAGAAAGCAATGGCATTTGATGAAATTAAAAAAGCTTCTCATTACAATCAAGGAATTGAAGCAATTGAATATATTGAATCTCACAATATGAACTTTGATGAAGGAAATGTAATTAAGTATGTAACAAGAGCAAAATACAAAGGCACATACATTAAAGATTTAGAAAAGGCTAGATACTATTTAGATAGATTGATTCAAAAAGGAGAAACAAATGATTAAGATTGAGAATATTAGTGCATATGGATGGGAAGAAGCCATTCGTGGTATGAGAAATCCAATGAATAGTTGGGATAAGAGCGATAGTGAATTTTATAGAGATATGGATTACGGATGTAGTGGTAATTGTCCATGTGAGAGAATTGGCGAATGTGATTGTTGCTTTATTGGTGAAAATGACCTAAACCTAATGAAAAAGTTAGGTAATGCAGGTAGCGACCATGCCAAGTATCTACGAATGATTACAGTATACATGGATATTACTTGTCATCATACTTGGTGGGCAGAATTTGATACATACAAAGTAGGCACAGTTAGAAATTCATGCTCAAAGATGCACAAAATTCATATCAAAGAATTTGTTAAAGATGATTTTAGTCATGAAGGTATTGATTCGTTGTTAGAAGATTTCCCATTAGCAAATGAAACATTTGAAAAGAATATTGAAACTTTGGAAAAGTTAAGAGTGCTATTCAACAAAACGCAGGATAAAAGATATTGGAGAGCAATTATTGAATTATTACCTATGGGATATAACATCAAGGCTACTGTTCAATTGAACTATCAAGTATTGAAGAATATGTATCATGCTAGAAAAAATCATAAATTGGATGAATGGCATAAGTTCTGCGAAATGATTGAGGAATTGCCATATAGTGAGTTAATTACAGGAGAAAACAAATGATAGAACAATTAAAAGAATTACTTGAAATGCAAAGTCTATTAGACCAAAGCATTTTTAAAGATAAAGGTATTAAACAATACCCAAAGGAAAATATGCAGATTGCTTTGTTTGTAGAGTTAGGGGAGTTATTAAATGAACTTCCTACTCTATTCAAACATTGGAAATCATCTGCTGTGGATAATCGTGAGAAAGCATTAGTAGAATATGTAGATTGCTTACACTTCGCATTAAGCCTAACAAATAATGAGAAAGAATCGTTTGACAATGACTTGTCATTAAGTCCAGATATTTACGATTATAATTCACATCAAATTACATTGTTAACTGAATTACCTGTGCATAAGTTACTTAAAAACATCATCCAATTTGAGGGGAACTTGAGTTACTTATTTGGACTAGGTGCGAAGTTAGGATTCACATGGGATGAAATCTACAAGGCATACAAAGACAAGAATGCAATCAACTACGAGAGATTGCGTGGTGGTTATTAATGGGTAAAATCAAAGACTTAACAGGTCAAAGATTTGGAAAGTTAGTAGCAAAAGAAATAGTAGGCAAAGATGAATGCAATAGAATGATATGGTATTGCGAGTGTGATTGTGGTGGTACAAAAAATGTGTCTAGTGAGTTTTTGATTAGAAGAAAGGTCAAAAGTTGTGGATGCATCAATAAGCGATTAAGCGAATTTAATAGTATAGATAACGCATTAGAGTTAGATGTATCCTCTTCTGCGTACCAAGAAATCAAAAATAGATTAGGTTTCAAAGGAAAAATAACTCGTGAGCAACTAGATAATATTAAAAAAGAAGTTGATGAAATAAAGAGTCGATTTGGTCAAGTTACATTATGGAGCATCAACAAGTATTGGAACTATGTGAGGAAAGAGGTACAAGAAGATGAATAAATATCAAGAAGCAAAAAAATGGATTGATAAAGTAAATGCTCATCCTGAATGGGCAAGATGTGATTTTGAAGAACCTGCACTATCTCAATTAACTGAATTGGTAGAAAAGGCTACACCAAAGAAACCAATGTATAAAGAATTTGATGATAATGGCGAAGGTGAAATTATTCCAACGGAAGCATATTGTCCAACTTGTGGAAATGAGTTTAAGTTTGGTGAATTTAATGATATTGTCAATCATCATTGTGTATGCGGACAAGCACTTGATTGGAGTAAAGAAGATGAAAGATAAAGTGATGAAACTAGCACTTGCATTATGTGATGTATCTACTGTAGATGAAATCATTGAACTTTGTGGATATTTACAAGCCTATGCAGATGCAAGAGTAAGAGAACAAGGTTATACGGAACTACATGAGGAATTGATCTAATGCAAGGCGAAAGACCAATGAAGCATATATACGCAGTATATGATAAGAATGATGAATTTATCGTTGTTGGAACTGTAAAAGAGTGTTGTGAGTGTTTAGGAATTGCATGTAGTACGTTCTATTCGACAAGGTACAAAGACAATAAGAATAAAAGAAAAAGAGTATACAAGTACAAGATAGTAAGAGTAGAGGATGATGAATTATGGGAGTAAGCGAGAGTGTGTTAAATAGGATGTATGATGAACACATTGGCATCGTACAAGGAAATCAAGGCTACATTAAAAGAATACTAAAGTTAAGAGGTTGTAGTGATGTGACTATTGCTGATGTTATGGAAAAGATAGAAAAAATAATTGAGCATAGTGGCAAATTAGGAAGATTAGTTCAACGTGAAAAAGATGATATTTATATCCAAACTGCAAATGCTAAAATGAGTAAATTACAAAGCAAAATGTGGCAGTAAAAAACTACCAAATTTAAGGGGGAAGATAAATGAATGTAATGCAACTAATTTTGCAAGTAAGAAAAGACAATGCAACATTAGAAAGAAAAAAGGAAGAGTTAGAGAGGTTGTTGAGTTTATGTCATGTAACAGGCATTAATCTCGAAGCGGAAAGAGTTAGTGGAAGTAGAAACAATTCAAGGAAAGAACATTCATATTTATCGTATATTAAGTACAAAGAAGATTTAGAAGAATATATTGCACAAACAATAGTCAATAGAAGAAAATTAATGCAGATTATAGATAAGCTAGATGATGTTAGAGAAATTAAGGTTATGTATAGATACTGCTTTAAAAATGAGTCTTTGTCTACAATAGCAAATAACATGAATTATTCCAAAGATAACATCTATAAGATTTATCGAAAGGCAATTGATAGGATGGAAGTAATCAATAGTAAGTGATTTTATACTCAATTATACTGTCAAGTGTGTTAATATGATACTAGGAAATAGTACGAATACGAGGAGCAATGGTGCTTCTCTTTTTTTATTAAGGAGATTAAGATGGCTAAACCATTCAGTAAGAAGTTCTACAATAGTGATGAATGGAAACAATGTAGAGCATCATACATTCGCAAGATGCCGAAAGAAAAAAGAGGACTATGTGAAAGATGTTATGACAATGGAATACATAACGCAGGAGAAGAACTACATCACAAGATAGTTCTAACACCAAGCAATATAAAAGATAAGGAAATTACATTAGCACATAAGAACTTAATACTATTATGTTATGACTGTCATAAAGAAGTACATAACATGAGAAGTGAAAAGAGATATGAGTTTGATGAGAACGGAAATATAATCCCCCCATTTTTAAAATCAAAATAGGGGGTGTTTAGGAC
>JAEIGA010003087.1_pt1 | contig 26226 bp, 20 predicted proteins | sample 9270691 | NCBI WGS metagenome assembly JAEIGA01 (sample SAMN17057246, study PRJNA624740) | gut metagenome | biome: biome; isolation source: fecal sample | host: Bos grunniens | place: China: Xizang | collected 2019 | reverse complement strand
TACTCAACGCAAAGCTCTCACAGAATGTCCTGATTTGTATGACCTTGCAGGTTCTACTATTGTTATTGACCACCATAGACGTACAGAGGATTATATTTCCGATGCAGATATATCATATAGTGTTCCATCTGCTTCATCTACCTGTGAAATGGTTTCTGAATTGATTCAATATTCAACAATTCAGGATAATCCTTCTGCTGATGTTGCTACAGCTCTATTTTCGGGTATTGTCCTTGATACCAAGGATTTTGTTCTCAGAACATCCCAGCGTACGTTTGAGGCGGCAGGATTCTTAAGAGATAGTGGTGCTGATACTGTCCAGGTTAAAAAGTTTTTTTCGATTGACGCTGAAATGACATCTATTAAAAATGAGATCATTTCCAACTCGAAAATATTTAACGGATTTATGATAGGTGTTTGCAACTCTGATAATAAAAATATCCGTATTGTTACTTCATCTGCAGCAGACGATATGCTCAATATTGATGGTGTAAAAGCATCATTTGTTATATCAAAGCTAGGTCTTGGTAAATATCAGATTTCTGCTCGTTCACTTGGCGAAGAGAATGTTCAGCTTATAATGGAACAGCTCAATGGTGGTGGTCATATTACTATGGCTGCTGCCCAGATAAAGGCAAGTGACTCAGAAGGAGCTAAAGCTATGCTTCTCGATGCAATCAGTGAATATTTAAATAATAAATAATCTTTACACGGAGGTACTAAAATGGAAGTTATATTAAAAAATGACGTAAAAGGTCTTGGTAAAAAAGGAGAAAAGGTATCAGTTTCTGAGGGCTATGCCCGTAATTTTCTTTTCCCAAAGGGACTTGCTGCTGAAATTAATGCGCAGCTTATGTCTGAACTTAAGAACAAACAGTCTTCTGAGCAGTTTAAGGCAGATGAAGAGCTTAAAGCAGCTAAAGTAAATGCTGGAAAAATAAAAGGACAGACAGTTGTTATCAAAGCGAAAGGTGGAGCAAACGGTAAACTTTTTGGTAGCGTTACTGCTAAAGAAATTTCACAGTTTGTTTCAACTAGTTTTGCAATTAAGGTTGATAAGCGTAAAATTACCGTTGATGATATTAAAGCGTTTGGTACTTATAATGCGCAAATTCGTCTTCATCCTCAGGTTACTGCAGACTTTAAAGTTCAGGTAATTGAGGCATAAAATTTTCCGGAAGGGTAAAAGCTATGGCTGATAAAAACAGTTTTCAATCATATGATTTAAATGATTTACCATACAGCCTTGAAACAGAACAGGCTGTTATTGGTTCAATTTTAATCAACCCGGAATGTGTGAGTGCTGTTCTTTCTCACATCAGGCCGGATTATTTCTACATACCTCAGCATAGGGCAATTATGGATGCTATTGTTGTGCTTGATACTTTAGGCTCAAGAATAGATGCTTTAACCGTTCTTGATAAGCTTAGCGCTGACAATTCTTTTGATAAAGAAAACGGGAAAAATCTTCTTTTCCAGATTGCTCAGAGTGTTCCGTCTGCCGCCAACGTTGAAAATTATTGTAAGATTGTACGAGAAAAATATTTTCTTCGTTTGTTGATTTCTATTTCAAAAGAAACTATTGAGTCCGCAACAGGCGGTGGTGCCGAAGCAGACAAGATTCTCGATTCAACCGAACAGAAAATCTACGATATCAGAAGAGGTAAAACTACTGGTTCTCTTCAACGTCTTAGCGATGTTATTTCTGCAGAAGTTTATCCATCACTTGCTAAGATTACTTCTGAAAACGCGGATGAGTACAAGGGTATGCCTATGGGCTTTTCAAAGCTCGACGAAATAACATCCGGTCTTAATAAATCTGACCTTGTTATTATTGGTGCACGTCCTGCTATGGGTAAAACAAGTTTTGCTCTTAACATCGCAAGAAACGTTGCTATGACAGGTAAAAAGGTTGTTTTCTTTTCCCTTGAAATGTCAAATGAACAGCTTGCTTCCCGTGTTCTTTCAACTGAAGCGCGTGTTGATTCTAATAAATTTCGTTCAGGTAATATTTCACCTGAAGAATGGGTGAGACTTGCAGAAGCCACTGAAAGACTTGGTAAATGTAACTTATATTTTGATGATACAGCATCAATAACGGTTCCTGAAATTAAATCAAAAATAAGACGTGCACGTGATGTTGATTGCATTATTATTGACTACCTTGGTCTTATGGAATCAGCAAAAAAGAAAGAAAATCGTGTTCAGGAAGTCACCGAGATTACGCGAAGCCTTAAAATGCTAGCAAAGGATATGAAGATACCTGTTGTTTGTTGCTGTCAGCTTTCCCGTGGTCCCGAAAAGAATGGTAAAGCTTCAAATAGACCTCAGCTTTCTGACCTTCGTGAATCAGGCTCAATTGAGCAGGACGCGGATATTGTTATGATGCTTTATCGCGAGGGATATTATTACAATAAGGATAAAGATAAGGATGCTGAACAGGTCGATATGACTCAGGCAGACGTTGATGTTGTTAAGAACCGTCATGGTGCAACCGAAAGAGTAAAACTCCACTGGGATGCACAGTACACATTATTCTCCACATTGGAGTATAGAGATGAATAATTATTCTGTTATTGTCAAAAATAAAGTGTTATCTGCTTTAAACGAATATTCAATGATTGGAAACGCAAAAACTATTTTAGTTGGATTTTCAGGTGGTGCAGATTCTGTGTGCCTTTTACATTTACTTAACTTATTAAAAAGTGAGTTGGGTTTTAATGTAAAAGCCGTCCATATAAATCATGGTATACGCGGCGATGAAGCGAAGCGTGATATGGATTTTGCCGTTGCTTTTTGTGCTGAAAACAGTATTCCTATTGAAATATATTCTTTTGATTGCATTGCTGAAGCAAAAAAATCAAAAGAATCGCTTGAAGAGTGTGGTAGACGCTTAAGGTATCAGGCTTTTTCTGAGTTATCTGATGATTTTACTAAAATTGCCACGGCCCATAATTCTAACGACAACGCCGAAACAGTTTTGTTTAATTTATCACGTGGTACATCTGTTAAGGGCGTGTGTGGTATACCGCCTGTGCGTGATAACATAATAAGACCATTGATATGTTGCTTACGCGAAGAAATAGAAGGTTACTGCAAAGAAAATAGTTTATCTTTTGTAACAGACAGTACGAATTTATGTGACGAGTACACAAGAAACAAAATCCGTCATAATGTTTTACCGGTTTTATGTGATGTGAACTCTTCTGCTGTTTTAAACATCACTCATTTGAGCGAGAGTGCACGTGATGTATATGAATTTCTGCTGTTCGAGGCTCAGAACGCTTTGGATAAGGCTTTGATTACTGAAAACACATATGATGCAGCCTATCTTAAAAGCTTGCATAAAGCTGTTTTAAACGAAGTTATTGTAATAGCTTATTCAAGGTTTTCTTGTAATTCACTTGATAGAGATAAAATTAATTTGATTTCTGAGTTAATTACTAATGGTGGTAGAATTCAGCTTTATAGAAATGAAACGGTGGAGGTTGTTAAAGGACAACTTAGGTTTTTTTCCTTACAACAAACCAAAACTGAACAAAATGCAATAAATATATCTTTAATAGGTGCATATTCTTTTGGTGAATATTTGGTGAACATTTCTGAATTTAATGAATGTTCAAAAAATATTAACAGAAATATATTGGATAATTTGATTGATTGTGATAAAATTAGTGGAAAATTGTTCCTTCGTACACGTAAAGAAGGCGACAAGTTTGATTTATATAAAAGAAATGTTTCCAAAACATTGAAAAAGCTGTTCTGTGAACTTAATATTCCTGTTGAGAAAAGGGATGAAATTCCTGTTATATGCGATGATGGTGGTGTTGTATGGATTTATTCTGTAGGCACAAGCGCTCGTTGTCATATCACAGATTCTTCAAGTAATATTATATATGTCAGGGGAGAAAATAATGGTTAGTAAGGATATGGAGAAAGATATCGAGAAAGTTCTTATCTCTGAAGAGGAACTTTTTGAAATAGTTAAAAGACTTGGCGTACAAATTTCAGAAGACTATAAGGATAAAGACCTTCTTCTTGTTAGTATTCTTAAAGGTTCGGTTATTTTTATGGCTGACCTTATGAGAGAAATCAAAATCCCGTGTAATATAGATTTTATGGCTGTTTCCAGCTATGGTTCGGGTGCAAAAACATCAGGCGTGGTTAAAATCATAAAAGATCTTGATAAATCGATTGAGGGTAAAGATTTACTTATTGTTGAGGATATTCTTGATAGTGGCAGAACTCTTAGCTATATCAAAGAGATTCTTTTGGCAAGAAAACCTAATAGTATTAGAATATGTACTCTTTTTGATAAGCCAGAACGTCGCGAAGTTGATATTTTTGCTGACTACATTGGTTCTAAAGTTCCAAATGAATTTATTGTTGGCTACGGCCTTGATTATGATGAATATTATAGAAATCTTCCGTATATCGGCGCATTAAAACGCTCTGTTTATGAAGATTAATTATAGATTATAAAAGAGAGGTGAGCTGTTATAAAAAGCAGCGAAAAAATCAAAGCGATATTACCATACATCGTAATTCCGCTTGTGATGTTAATTGTTATAACAGTGGTTTCTGGCGATTCGGCTAAAAACACTAAATTAAAATACTATCAAGTTGTTGAGTATTTTGAAAAAAATCAAGTTACAGAATATGAACTTAATATTGGTACAGGTAATCTGAATTTCAAACTTCAGGACGGAACAGCAGCTAAATACACTGTTCCTAACGTTAACCTTTTTGTTGACGATATTCATGAAGGCGTTGTTGAATACAACAAGCAGAATCCTGATAAGCAGATTGAATATAACTATGTATCAGGTGCATCAACAAATTATCTTATTCAGCTTATTCCCACAGCTTTAATGATGATCGTTCTCGTTATTGTTGGTATTATGTTTGTTAAGAGAATGAACAACACAATATCAGGTGAGAACAATCGTGCAATGAATTTCGGTAAGGCACGCGTTAAATTTGGTAAAGATGAAAAACGTAAAACAACCTTCAAAGAAGTTGCCGGTGCTGACGAGGAAAAAGAAGAGCTTCAGGAAATTGTTGAGTTCCTTAAAGACCCTAAAAAGTTTACTGAACTTGGTGCACGTATACCTAAAGGCGTTCTTCTTGTAGGCCCTCCGGGTACAGGTAAAACCTTGCTTGCAAGGGCTGTTGCAGGTGAAGCAGATGTTCCATTTTTCTCAATTTCAGGTTCTGATTTTGTCGAAATGTATGTCGGCGTTGGTGCTTCTCGTGTAAGAGACCTTTTTGACCAGGCAAAAAAGAGCGCCCCTGCAATTATTTTTATTGATGAAATTGATGCTGTTGGTCGTCATCGTGGTGCAGGTATGGGTGGCGGACATGATGAAAGAGAACAGACTCTCAACCAGCTCCTTGTTGAGATGGATGGTTTCGGTAATAATGAAGGAATTATTATCATCGCTGCTACAAACAGACCTGATATTCTTGACCCTGCGCTTCTCAGACCAGGTCGTTTTGACAGACAGGTTACAGTTGGCAGACCTGACTTGAAGGGTAGAGAAGAGATACTTCATGTTCATGCTAAAAACAAACCTCTTGGTCCTGATGTGGATCTTAAAACAATTGCTCATGGTACAGTAGGTTTTACAGGCGCTGACCTTGAAAATCTTCTCAATGAAGCTGCTCTCCTTGCTGCAAAACGTAATAAAAAGGCAATTACAATGGTTGAAATTGATGAGGCTATCGTTAAGGTTGAAGTTGGTACAGAAAAGAAATCTCATAAGTATACAGAAAAAGAAAAGAAGATGACTGCTTATCATGAAGCAGGTCACGCAGTTGTTGCTTTCTATCTTGAAAACAGCGACCCTGTTTATGAAATTTCTATTATTCCTCGCGGTATGGCAGGTGGTTACACACTTTACAGACCTGATGAAGATTCATCATATATGAATAAATCTGAAATGCTTGACCGCATCGTTTCCTTAATGGGTGGTCGTGTTGCTGAGAAGATTATTGGTGGAGATATTTCCACTGGTCCTTCTTCAGATATTTCTCATGCAACAGATATGGCTCGTTCAATGGTTACACGCTATGGTATGAGCGAGAGTCTAGGTCCTATTGTTTATGGTAAAGATAATGACCAGGTGTTCTTAGGTATGGATTATAACCATACAAAGAACTATTCTGATTCATATGCGAAAGCAATTGATGACGAAATCAAACAGATTGTTCTTGATTGCGAAAAACGTTGCTTTGATATTCTTACCGAGCATAACGATAAGCTTGTTCTTATCGGCGAAACACTTATTAACGAAGAAAAAATCAACAAGGATACATTCCTTAAGCTTATGGATGTAAATTATGATCCTGATGCAGTTGAAATTTCTGAAGAAAGTCCTACATTAAGTGAAGAGACTATTCCCACAGAACAGAATTCTGTAGAAGAAACCGCTGTACCGGAAGAAACAGTAGCAGAAGAAAAAACAGAAGAATAAACGTAAAACAGTTGTCTGAAAATCAGGCAACTGTTTTTATAATATATTTGACTTGTTTTGCTCTCGTATGATATACTAAACAGTGCTGATTCTTAAAAAATAAGAGGTATTTTTATGGACTATAAAAACCCTGCACTTTCTCCAGAGGAAAGAGCTGAAAATCTGCTTTCTCTTATGTCTCTTGAAGAGAAGGTAGCGCAAATGGATATTATAAGAGGCGTTGAATTTTCAACTAAGCCTCATAGACTCAGTCATTGCGCTATTGAAGCTGATTCTCAGGTTAATTACAAAAAACTTTCTGAAACCTTAGGCGAAAACGGCATAGGTTTTATTCATGATGCTTATACAGAGCCAAAGGTTTTCAATATGTTTCAGAAATATATGATTGAAAACACAAGGCTTGGTATTCCTTGTATTTTTACCGGTGAAGCTCTTCATGGCATTTCCTGGCCAGGTGCTACAGTTTTCCCTGTGCCACTTGCACTTTCAGCAAGCTTTAACAGAGAAAATGTTAACACTATAGGTAGAGCTATTGCCTCAGAGACACGTGCGCTCGGTATGCAGGAAATTCTTGCACCAAACCTTGATGTTGCAAGAGAGCCTCGTTGGGGCAGAGTGGAGGAAACTTTTGGCGAAGATACATATCTTTCATCTGAAATGGCATATTCAATAATTACAGGTGAACAGCAGGACGGCAACATTGATAGAAATGATGCCGTAATTACAGAACCCAAGCATTATTGTGTGCATGGTATACCTGAAAACGGCATAAATTGTGCACAGGCAAGAGTTGGTAGAAGAGAGATTGAGCAATGCTACCTTCCTGTTTTTGAAACAGCTATTAAAAAAGCCGGTGCAAACAACGTTATGGCTTGCTATAATGCAATTGATTCTGAGGTTGTTTTAAGTTCTGAGTACTACCTTACTGAGGTTTTACGAAACAGATGGAATATGAAGGGCTATGTCCGTGCAGACTGGGGCGCTGTAGTGCGTCTTGTGAATCGTCATTTTACAGCAGCAACTGACAAAGATGCGATTTGTGATGTAATAAATGCAGGTCTTGATATGCAGGGTTGCTGCGATTACACGTCTACTTTCTGGGAAAAAACAATTATAGAGCTTGTTAACGAAGGTAGAATTTCTATGGAACGCATTGATGATGCTGTTTGCAGAGTTCTTACACTTAAGTTCAGACTAGGTTTGTTTGAAAACCCATATACTGATGAAGAACGCTTTAAAGATGTTATCAGATGCAAAGAGCATATAGATGCATCACATAACGCAGCAAAACAGGCTATTACACTTATTAAAAATGATGGTATTCTTCCACTTAAAAAGGGTTATAAAAAGATAGCTCTTTTGGGTCCTAACTCTAATCGTCAGCGTCTTGGTGGATATTCATCTGCTCCTGATGGATATGAATTGAAGTCAGTTTACGATGAAATGAAAGCATATTTTGGTGACGGGGTTGAAATACTTCAGTGTAATGGTTGCGGAATTCCTAAAGACCTTCAGGTTGAAACTCAGGAGGGTCAGCCTCATCTTGTGGAGGTTTACGATGAGGATGAAAAAGAGTGTATTGACGATGCAGTTGCAATTGCAAAAGAATGCGAAATTGCTATTCTTGTTTGCGGAGACAATACATTCACGAGTAGCGAGGGCCATGACAGAGCAGATTTAAGACTTGCAGGAAAACAGCGCGAGCTTATTGAACGAGTTGCTGCTACAGGTACACCTGTTGTTCTTGTGCTTGAAAACGGCAGGGTAGTTGATTTATCTGTAGAAAGCAATATCACTTCAGCTATTATGCTTGCATGGTTTGGTGGTGAAACAGGCGCAAAAGCAATTGTAGAAACCCTTGTTGGTGATAACAATCCAGCAGGCAGACTTCCCGTTTCTTTTCCGCAGGATTCTAACAGAATCCCTTGCTATTATACGCTTCTTCCAAACAACACTGAGGTAATGTTTGAGGGTAGCAGAAGAGCTAAATATCCATTTGGTTTTGGTTTATCTTATACCACATTTGATTATTCTGATTTAGTTGTTGATAAAACGGGTGAATATGATTACTCAGTAAAAGTAAACGTTAAGAATACCGGCTCTGTAAAGGGTGATGAGGTTGTTCAGCTTTATGTGAATGATGTAGTATCATCTGTTATTACGCCATTAAAAGAACTTAAAGGCTTCGAGAGAATTACTCTGGAAGCAGGCGAGAGCCAAACAGTTGAATTCAAACTTACGTTTGAATCATTTAAGCTTTTAAACAAGAATTTTGAATGGGTAGTTGAAAATGGTGAATTTAACATTATGGTTGGTGCATCTTCAGAAGATATAAAACTTTCTGAAATCATTAAAATATGAACAAAGATGAGGTAATGTTTTGAATATCGAGGCTTTAGTTAAAAAACAACGTGAATTTTTTCAGAGTGGGGCAACGCTTCCTGTAAAGTTTCGCATAAAAATGCTAATTAAACTTTATAAGTGTATTAGTAAGTATAGAAACGAAATCAATTTAGCTCTTGAAAAAGACTTGGGTAAATGTGATTTTGATGGCTTTATGTGTGAAACAGGCGTTGTTCTCATGGAGCTCAATTATATGATTCGCCATACACCTTCATATGCGAGAAAACATCTTGTTTATACACCTGTAGGACAGTGTTTAGGTAATGGTTATACAAAAGCTGTTCCATATGGTAATGTGCTTATAATGAGCCCTTGGAATTATCCGTTTCTTTTGACTATGGAACCAATTTCAGACGCTATTGCAGCAGGTAATACAATAATTGTTAAGCCAAGCGCATATTCTCCTGCAACAAGTGAAATAATCAGTAAAATTATTTCAGAATGTTTTCCGGAGGAATATATTGCTTGTGTTACAGGTGGCAGAGAAGAAAATAAAGAACTTTTAAACCAGAAGTTTGATATGATTTTCTTTACAGGTAGTCAGTCTGTTGGTAAAGAGGTTCTTCACCATGCAGCAGATAATTTAACTCCTGTTGTCCTTGAATTAGGTGGCAAAAACCCGTGTGTTGTTGACGATACAGCTAAAATTAAAGTTGCTGCAAGAAGGATTGTTTTTGGTAAATTCCTTAATTGCGGCCAGACATGTGTTGCGCCTGATTATGTTATTTGCCATAGCAGTGTAAAAGAACAGCTGATTAAAGAAATTTTAAAGCAGATAAAAGTGCAATATGGTCAAAATATTCTCGAAAACTATGAATATGGAAAAATTGTTAATGAAAAGCATTTTAATAGAATTTGTAGTTTGATAGATGATAATAAGGTTGTATTTGGAGGAGAAAATTCACCAGAAAAGCTGAAAATCGGTCCTACAGTAATGGATAACGTCTCTTGGGACGACGCTGTTATGCAAGAAGAAATTTTTGGTCCTATATTACCGATTCTTACATTTGATACATATGAGGAGCTTTATTCCTTATTTGCTAATAAACCAAAACCACTTGCACTCTATATTTTTTCTGAGAATAAAAAACATATAGACGAAACTATTGAGCGTTGTGCATTCGGTGGAGGCTGCATAAACGATACGATTATGCAGATTGCTATCAATAGCTTTGGCTTTGGTGGCGTAGGCGAAAGTGGTATGGGTAGCTACCATGGCAGAGCAGGTTTTAATGCTTTTTCACACAAAAAGAGCATTCATAAAAAAGTATCATGGTTTGATTTTCCTGTAAGATATTCACCGCACAATAAAATTTTCAAAGCTATTTCTCATCTTTATTTAAGATAAAGATAAACACGACTTACTTTTGTAAGTCGTGTTTTTTATTAAAAGAATTTGTATATTTCGTCGTAATTGTTTATGTAGTAATCGCAGTATTTTTTTATTTCTTCGGGATCTTCAGGTTCTGATACATCATTAATACCAACAACATTATAACCGGCTTTTTTTGCGGTTTTTATTGCATAAAATGCATCTTCAAAAACGAATGTTGTCTTTTTAGGTGTTCCTAAATGTTCTAAAGATTTGTCGTATATAACTGCTGTGTCTTTTCCTGCGCCAACGCCGTTACAGGTGTATATTTCAGAGAAATAGTGGAGCAAACCGTTTCTTTCAAGCGCTTTTTCAACCATATATTTATCTGTTGCTGTAGCAACACACATTTTTACACCTTTGTTTTTAAGATATTCAAGAAACTCCTGTATGCCGTCTTTTTTTATTACTTCATTAAAATAGAAGCCCTCAACAAGCATATTTATATCATTAATTATGCTTTCGATTGTTGCTGTGTTATCAAAATGATCAATATAATATTCTGCAGCTTGTTGCAAGCTCATTTGTGTGAATTGCTTATCTGCGCCTGCAGGAACCTTAATGTTTTTCATTTCAAGAAATTTATAGCCAATATCATTCCATATGAACATAGAGTCGAGTATTGTTCCGTCAAGGTCAAATATCGCTCCTTCGATTGTATTTAAAGATTTGTAGTCGCTCATTTTTATACCTCATTTATTTTCTTTTATAATTATTAAACCAGTTCCGTTATGTACTGTTATTTCTGCCTGATTACCGATAAATTCATTGCTTACACCTAACGGATAACTTTGTGTTAAAGTGTGATTCTCAAGCTCGTATAAAAGCCCTTTTATTGAAACGCAAGCGCTCTCGGAATAGGAAAAAACAGATACTATACCATTTAAGCTTTCAGGAAAAGATACACCTTCATTTTTTATTAGCATCAGTGAAGTTTTTCCGTCATAAAATATTGCGTTTCCTCCAAGTTGTTTTACATATGAACATGCTTGAATGGATGCAATCGTGTGATCAAAACGTTCTCCACCGATGCAACCGAATATCCTGAAATTTCTGAAACCATTATCAAATCCTGTTTTAATTGCTAATAAAAGGTCTGTATCATCTTTCATAACAGGATGTTTAATAACGTTTTCTCCTGTAGGAATATATTCTAATGAATCAAAATCACCAACAATGTAATTCGGTTTCAAACCGAATTTTTCTGCGTTTAATATACCCTTGTCTGCGGCAATTATAAAATCGTTGTCATCAGGATGAAAACCAAATTCGTTAACATCTAACGAACCAAAAATATAACAAACATTCATTTGAAATCACCATTAACTTGTAATGCTATAATAATACAAAAAAATATTGATAAAATCAATAGAAAAAGCATCGTAATTACGATGCTTTGAAGTTCAGAATATTCCGTATGTAACAAAAGACATTATAAGCCCTGCGACAAATACACCAATTGCAATAATTGGTAAACATTTTTTAAAACGCAAATCCATAAGAGCAGCAATTAAAGCGCCTGTCCAACCGCCTGTACCTGGAAGGGGAATTGCAACAAATAAAAGAAGTCCCCATTCTTTGTATTTAACCATTGTGTCTTGTTTTTTAGATGCTCTTTTTTCCATTTTATCAACAATTTTCGAAAGAGCTTTTGATTTCTTCATTAGAGAAAAAATCTTTCTTATGAAGAGAAGAATGAATGGGATTGGTATCATATTGCCAATGAAGCAAACAAGGAATGCCTGAATAAAAGGTACCCCTAAAATAAATGCGGCTATCATACCGCCTCTGAGCTCTAATACAGGGAAAAGAGAAATAATAAAAGGGATGAGTGCTGTGGGGATATTATTGCTTTCTAAAAAGCTGACAAAAACCTCAACTATCTCGTTAACCATTTTGTACCTCGCTGATATATTTATTTTCAATCAGAAATTCGTGCGCTTCTTTAAGGATTGCTTTATCATTTTCAAATTTAAGATATTTATATGCGCCGTCAAAAGGAAGCCATATATAATCTTCAATTTCTTCTTGTTGGATTTTTGTTTGTTCATCCTTGGTGGTTCCGGTAAAGATATGAACAGTTTTTTGAATTTTATTCTGAATTGTATATTGTGATTTACTTATAAAACCCGGGAAAATTTCAAGATGAATTCCTGTTTCCTCAAGAACTTCACGTTTTGCGGTCTGTTTCAGGGTTTCGCCATCTTCAACATGACCTTTTGGAAAGCTCCAATTAGAACTTCTTCTGTTTTTAATTAGTAAAAATCTTGTTATTCCGCCAATATTTCTGTATACGACAGCGCCACAGGATTTTTCATAGTAGCAATCCAGAGAAAAAGCTCGTCCATTTGTAATAAAGGAAATTGCTCTGCGTATTTCCCAATCAATATACCTTTTAGATTTTGGTGCGGCAATAAGCTTTTGTTCTCCGTTATCACGGAAACGCAAAATGGCAATAACTCTGCCATCAAAATGTTTAACGGGATTGTCGATACCTAAAATTAAAACACCACTGACAGGTGATGATGCACGGAATTTACCTATTGGTGTGCCGTGGTTGAGTTTGTAGGTATCTCCGTTGGGCATCGGTGATCCTACCGCGTCGGTAATCGATACCCTTATTAATTTACCTAACATTTAAGTTAACCTCACGAAAAATAGAAAATCTAAAGGGTATTATATACCTTCTATCAATATCTTTCAATAGAATTATTTCTTATTACAAGAAAAAATTGGAATAAAATTTGATTTAAAATGGTACAAGTTGCATATAAAACATGAGTTCATAACGAAAATTAAGTTGAAACATTTATTTTCCTATGCTAAAATCAAAAACAAGGAGTGATATGATGAGAAAATTTCTTTCTTTACTTGTTTCTTTTATTTTGATTTTGAGTTGTTGTAGTGTTTTAGGCAATGCAGCATATGAAGAATCTCTTGCTTTTGATACATATATTTCGGATTCAGTTGTTTTTGATATTAAAGGTGAAAAACTTTCCTCGAGCTCACAGCCTTATTACTACCACTTTGATATTGATAATTTTGAGTTTGGTTATTGTTGCTATGATTTCCTTGATTCAGCACAGAAGATTTTGTATGATGCAATTATTCAAAACGTTGGAAAAAGATCTTTTACTGTTACATTTCCTAACAATGTGTTTGCGGAAAGTAATTTAAATGATAATTATCTTACAGTTATAATGGATGCAGTCTGTGCGGATCGTCCGGATATTTTTTACTATGCAGGCTATGGTATTACGGGTGGTTATTATTATCCTGGAAGCAAATATATAAAGACCCTGAATTATCAGGTAGGTGTATTTGATAATGTATCTCAATATGATACTGATTATTATACAGATTCAAATCTTCCGGAATATTATAGTGCTCTTATGGCGAAAATACCTCAGGTACCTGTTGATTTGAGTAACAGATATAATTTTATAAAATCTGTTCACGATTATCTTGCTGATACTGTGTATTATCCTGATTTGAATTCATCTGACTATAAAATGAGTGCTCATGATGCTTATGGCGCTCTTATTGAGGGCAGAGCTGTTTGTCAGGGTTATTCTGACGCTATTAAATTATTGTGCGATTATTATAACATTCCATGCGTATGTATTTCTGGTAAAACCGATACAGGCGGAGGACATATGTGGAATGCGGTGCAAATGGATGATGGAAAATGGTATTTTATTGACTGTACGTGGGATGATCAAGGTAATAAAGGTACATTTTATGATTTCTTTTTGACTGGTTCAGAAACGACATCAAGCTATGGTTTCGGTGGTAAAAAATTTAGTGCAGAACATATCAACGATGATAATCTTGCGATGCCGCTTCCTAGATTAGCTTATTCCAGCACGGCGTATGAACGTAATCAGAATCATAACACATTGTTTGGCGCAACATATAATTCTGCAGCCGATTTTGATGATAATTATTTATATCTTTCTGCTTTTGATGCAGGTAAATCTAATATTTATTTCAACGGCATTAACATACCTGTAAATGATTTCGCTAATAATGTGAAATTTAATGCTAAGAGTGGTTTGAATTCTGGTTTAGAAGAATGGATTATAATACTTTTAGGCGACCTTAATTCTGATGATATTTGCGATGAAATGGATTATTCTGTTTCAATAAATCTTTGGAAGACAACAGATAATGTTATTGATACTACAGAGGAGCGTTCCTGTGATGTTAATCTTGATGGTGTAATAGATGCTCTTGATTTAGCTATAATTGCTCGCGCAAGCACTGGTGCTAATACAAACATTGTTTTGGAATAATTATACATAATGATAAACCCCGTTGGATTTGACCAACGGGGTTTGATTGATTTTATAAGTTTGAAAAGATTTCTTTCATTTCTGCTGCTCTTCCGCAAGTCATAGGACCTTCGGTACATTTATCAACAAAACAACTTGGTCCATAGAAAGAAAATACTGTTTTATCAGCTTCTCTTAATTTTCTGAGCATTTCAACGGCAAATTCCTGGATTTCCCATTGTGCTCTTGTGCAGGAGCGAAGCTTCATAAACAAGAGGAGCTCTCTACCATTAATTGTAGTAACAATATCAACAGTGTTACCGCTGAGCTGAATATATGCGCAAAGCTCTTCGCTGATTCCTGCATTTTTGAATTCATCGTAAAGTTCTGCAGTTTTAGTAAATGCCTGACAAAATCTTTCTTTGAGTTCTGTTTTCTCGGCGATAGTAGGTGGAAGAATGTGGCGTCTTCTATCTGTAAGAGTAAGTGAAGGGATGCCGATTGACTGCATTCTATGTCTTGCAAAGTGTGTAAGACAAGAAAGAGAAACATTATTTATTCTGAATGTGAATGTTGCAGCTTCAAGAGCTCTCTGACGTTTTGATGAGATAACCTCTTTAATAATGTTTGAACACTTTTTTTCGTCAGAAATAATTTCTTCTATCTGAGCAGTAGGGATGTTTGTGTTCTCGATTAAAGCGAATTTAGCGATTGCTTTCGAAGCATCAGGAGTGTAGCTGAGAAGCTCAATAGGTGCTTCTTTTTCAATAAGCTCTTTTTTGGCTTTATAGTTGAATTGAGGAACATCTTTTCTATTAGGACGACGATTTTCAAAGTCTGTAAAAATACCGGGCGTCATTTGTTTGGCCTGTTCGAGAAGGCTTTCGCCCAAAGCTTTAAGTTCAGGAAATTCGCTACCTCTACCGAAAATCATAGCATAAAGCATATTGATTAACTCTCTTGCGTTTAACGTGCAGTAGAAGTTGCTATATAAAGAATATGGGAGAAGGAACCGCGCATCTTCTTTAGGGATTCCGGCATCAATGAATGCTTCATACTCTTTGTAAAGGTAGTCCATATGCTGTATGTATTTATCATGGATTGCTTTTGATTCAAAATGAGGAACATAATATCCTAATTTTGCGAAATCAACATATCTTCTTGATTTAACAGTAAAAGAAGCGAGACGAAATTCAATTACGAATTGCTCAACAAGCACTGATACATTCTGAAAAGCAAGGTTGAAAACGGTGTGTTCAACAGTTGATGTATGACCTGAGCGAGTAACTTTCGAAATAAGATTGGCGTTTTTCTGCGCATCCTTTGATAAATCGAGGATTTCAAGGGCTGTACCGGGCTGTGTTGAAATCCTACCTGATGCTGCAGGAATCTTTTCGCCTGTATCAGTCATGCCAATAATAATAGCTTTTGAATTTGTGTTAAACTCAGTATTCATATAAAGCCTCCACTATTAAATCTATAGTTGTTTTATATGTTATCACATATAGAGAAATAATTCAAGATAAAAGTTTCTTACCACAAAATATTGTGTTTTGATAATAAAATAATTACATTATATATCTTGAAAAAACAGTATAATTATGATATGATAATAGCAATTATGGGTGAGTATTACTTTTTGACGGAAATTCATCTAAAAGGAGGAAAATTTAATGGCAATAATTAAGAAAGAGGCTTACTTTAATTCTTCTACCGGTGTTAATAAAATTCGTACTCTCATCTGGTCAGATAATGAGGTTGCGCCAATTGCTGTGTTGCAAATTTCTCATGGCGTTTGTGAGCATATTGAAAGATATGAAGATTTTGCAATTTTCCTTGCTTCTAAGGGTTTTGTTGTTTGTGGTAACGACCATATAGGTCATGGTAAATCTGTTGATTATGAAGAAGACTTAGGCTTTACCGCAGAAAAAGATGGTTATCGTCGTTTTGTTGATGATATGCATATTCTTTATTCAATTATGCACAGACGTTATCCGGAGCTTCCTTACTTTATGTTTGGCCACAGTATGGGTTCTCTTTGTGCAAGAGTGTATGCGAGTACATTTGGCTCAGAGCTTGCTGGTCTTATTATTTGTGGTACTGCTCAGGTTCCGCTTGACCTTAACTTCTTTATTGATATTCTTGATAAAGTTGTTGCAAAGGTTGGTCCTCGTACTGTTAATAAGCCGATGGCTTCAATGCTCAACAAGTTTTCTTCTCTTTCAATCAGCGACAGAACATCCGACCTTGATTGGTTGAGCATCAATAAAGAAAATGTTCAGAAGTATATTGCTGATCCTCTTTGTGGTCAAGCTCTTTCTCTTGCAGGTATAAGAGACCTGGCTTCAATCGGGATATTGGCCAGCGATAAAATGTGGGCTTCTAGCGTGCCTTTTGATTTGCCAATAATGATAATTTCAGGTGCACTTGACCCTGTTGGCATGAATGGTAAAGGTCCCATTGCCTGTGCTGATTCATTAACAGAAGCAGGTCATGACCCTCTTGTTATTATTTATCCTTGCTGCCGTCATGAAATTCTTAACGAAGATTGCAAAGAAAAAGTTTATTATGATATTTTAGGCTTCCTTACAGATGCCTTGAATTAATTGGTGTTAGATTTGAAGAAAGATTATTTTGTTAGTAATGAAGAATTGAAAATTCAGAAAGAGTATTCAGATAAAGTTCATGCTATATTATCTGCTCGTTTTTCAGAGCGTGCTCCCAAGGCTTATATTCACACCTACGGATGCCAGGGTAACGTTGCTGATAGCGAGCATATAAAGGGTATGCTTGTTGAAATGGGTTATGAGCTTTCTGATGATATTAATCAGGCAGACTTTATTCTTTACAATACATGTGCAATACGTGAACACGCAGAAGATAGAGTTTTTGGTAATGTTGGTGCAATAAAAAAGCTTAAAAAAGCAAATTCTGATTTAATAATTGCTCTTTGTGGTTGTATGATGCAACAAAAGCATATTGCCGATAAAATCAAAAATAGTTATCCTTTTGTTAATCTTGTTTTCGGCACTCATGTTACTCATAAAATGCCTGAACTTATTTACACTTTGTTTAAGAACAAAAAAAGAATTTTTTGTATTGAAGAAAGTGACGGGGTTATTGCTGAGGGTCTTCCTTCTTCAAGAGATAGCGGCGAAAACGCATGGCTTCCGATTATGTATGGTTGCAATAATTTCTGCTCGTACTGCATAGTGCCCCATGTAAGGGGAAGGGAGCGAAGCAGAGAGCCTGATATTATTGTTGATGAAGCAAAAATCCTTATTAACGAAGGTTACAAAAAAATAACTCTACTTGGTCAGAATGTCAACTCATATGGCAAGGGTTGCGATTTTGGCGTTAATTTTGCAGAGCTTGTACGCAGAATAGATGCAATTGAAGGGGAATTTGAATTTGATTTTATGACATCTCATCCAAGAGATTGTAGCTTTGAGTTAATCGATGTTCTTTCTGAGAGTAAGCATTTCTGTGGTCATCTTCATTTACCTGTTCAGTCTGGTAATAACCGAATTTTGAAAGAAATGAACAGGCATTACACAAGAGAAAAATATCTTGAACTTGTTGATTATACAAAAAAGAAAATACCGGGTGTTGATTTAACAACAGATATAATCGTTGGTTTCCCCGGTGAAACATACGAAGAGTTTCTTGACACTGTATCTCTTGTTAAAGAGGTTAAATACGGCTCAATGTTCACTTTTATATACTCTGCGAGAAAAGGGACACCAGCCGCTTCAATGCCTGATCCATTTACAAAAGCCGAAAAAACAAAATGGTTTATGGAGCTTTTGAAGGTTCAGGAGGAAATACAAAACAGTTAACAATTTTCATTGTTGAAATTAAAATATATATTCAAAAAAGGAGTACACAAAATGACAGTTATTGAACTTACAAGACAGCTTGGTGCTGCAATTCAGGAGGATCCTCGTTACAAAGAATACGAGGCAGCAAGAAAAACAAATGAAGCAGACGAAGAACTCAACAACCTTATTGGTAAAATTAATCTTATTCAGCTCAACTACCAGCAGGAAGCAGGTAAGGGCGAAGAAGCGGATGCTGCTAAAATGGAAGAGTTTGCAAAAGAGTTTGAAGAAGCATACCGTGAAATTATGCTCAATGGTAATATGGTTAAGTTTGAAGCAGCAAAAACAGCTGTTGATGATATGATGAACGAGATTATGGGTATTCTTGCTCTTTGCATTGATGGTCAGGATCCTGCAACATGTACACCTGCTGAAGAGCATCATTGCAGCGGTAGCTGCGACAGCTGCGGCGGTTGCCACTAATTATAATTTTTAAAATAACAACATTTAGGTGCTGATGAAAAATGGCTAAGCTTTCTCCCATGATGGAGCAATATTTTCAAATTAAACAAAATTATCCGGAAACTCTTCTGTTTTTCCGTTTGGGTGATTTCTACGAAATGTTCTTTGATGATGCAAAAATTGCATCTAAAGAACTTGAACTTGTTCTTACCGGAAGAGATTGCGGTCAGGAGGAGCGCGCACCAATGTGCGGCGTTCCTTTCCATAGCGCCGAATCTTATATTGCAAAGCTTGTTAGCCGCGGTTATAAGGTTGCGATTTGTGAGCAGGTTGAAGATCCTGCTACTGCAAAAGGTATTGTTAAAAGAGATGTTGTGAGAATTGTTACTCCCGGTACTGTTATTGAGAGTAATATGCTTGACGAAAGCAAAAATAATTACCTTGCATCTGTGTTCATTACAGATAAAGGTTGCGGTATGAGCTTTATTGATATTTCCACCGGTGAGGTGCATCTTGATTCTGTTTCTGAAGCTGAAACAATCAATCATGTTCTCAACAGACTAGGTACATATTCACCAAGCGAGGTAATACTTAATAAATATGCCGCATCAGTAAAATCTGTTGCCGATTTTATAAAAAACAGATTAGCTGTTGATTTTCAGATTGTTACAGAGAAAAACTACGATATTGATGAACTGAAATCAGAAATTTTCAGCCATATTCAGAATAATGAAGAAAAAATTGATGAATTCAACAAAAATGAAGCTTTACTTTATTCGTTTGGTGTTGCTCTTCTTTATCTTAAAGGCGTTCAGAAAAACAATCTCGAAAACATTAACGATGTTGATTTTTATAACGAAAAAAGCTTCCTTACTCTTGATTTGACAGCAAGACGAAACCTTGAACTTACTGAAACTCAAATCAGGCGTGAAAAAAGAGGTAGTCTTCTTTGGGTGCTTGATCATACTAAAACCGCTATGGGTAAACGTCTTATGCGTTCCTGGGTTGAGCAACCGCTAATTAATTATTCTTCTATTGTTTTAAGGCAAAATGCTGTTGAAGAACTTACATCTGATACAATTCTTCTTGATTCTTTAATGGAGCATCTTTCAGAAATGTTTGACCTCGAAAGAATTATGACAAGGATTGTTTATGGTTCTGCAAATGCCAAGGAGCTTAAAACCCTTAGTCTTACGATTAATCAGCTTCAGAACATTAAAGGTTCTTTATCTCAGGCTGAATCAAAGATGCTTTCAGGTATTTTTGATGATATTGATTTGCTTGAAGATGTTAATAGCCTTATTTCTGATTCTATTTGCGATGAGCCACCGCTTACAGTACGTGAGGGCGGTATGATTCGTGATGGATATAATGCTGAACTTGATTCTCTTCGTGATATTGTCAATAACGGTAAAGGTTATCTCACCGCTGTTGAACAGTCAGAACAGGAGAAAACAGGTATTAAAAAACTTAAAATCGGATATAACAGGGTATTTGGTTACTATATTGAGGTTACAAACTCATTTAAAGAACTTGTACCCGAACATTATATAAGAAAACAGACTCTTTCAAATTGCGAAAGATATATTACTCAGGAGCTTAAAGAGCTTGAGTCAAAAGTTCTTGGTGCTCAGGAGAGGATTGTTCGTCTGGAATTTGAATTATTTTCTGCAGTCAGAGAGCAAATTGCTTCTCAGCTCGAAAGAGTAAGAAAAACCGCAAGAGCTGTAGCTAACCTTGATGCTCTTTGTTCTCTTGCATACACTGCAGTTCATAATAACTATACTAGACCTGTTGTTGATACATCAGATGAAATTATTATTGAGAACGGTAGACATCCTGTTGTTGAATTAATGATTAATGGTGCACCTTTTGTTCCAAATGATACTCAGCTTGATTGCGAAAAAAATAGAATCGCAATTATAACAGGTCCTAATATGGCAGGTAAATCTACTTATATGCGTCAGGTTGCTGTAATTGTACTTATGGCGCAAATCGGTAGCTTTGTTCCTGCAGACAGTGCCAAAATAGGTATTGTTGACCGTATTTTCACCCGTGTTGGTGCATCTGATGACCTTTCTGCAGGTCAGTCAACCTTTATGCTTGAAATGTCCGAGGTTGCGGATATTCTTAATAACGCTACATCAAAGAGTCTTATTGTTTTTGATGAAATTGGCAGAGGCACTTCAACATATGACGGTATGAGTATTGCGCGTGCAGTGCTTGAATATACTGCAGATAAAAAGAAAATTGGAGCAAAAACATTATTTGCTACACACTATCATGAATTAACTGAGCTTGAAAACACTGTTGATGGTGTAAATAACTACAATACATCCGTTAAGAAACGCGGAGATGATATTACATTCCTCAGAAGAATTGTAAAGGGTGCTGCTGACGGAAGTTATGGTGTTGAGGTTGCTAAACTTGCCGGCGTTCCCAAAGCAGTTGTTGAAAACGCTAAAAAGATTCTTAAATCACTTGAAGGACAAGCACCTGTTAATGTTGTGAAGCATGTGAGTGCTGAACCTGATGTTGAAGATGAGCTTCAGCTTTCATTTACTTCAGGCGCAAAAGAAAGCTTAGTTGAAAAGCTTAAAACTATTGATGTAAATACTCTTACACCTATTGAAGCTATGCAGGTTCTGTATGAGCTTCAGAAAGATGCTAAATCATTATAATTAAAAGAAAGGAGAGTGTTCAGATGCCTCGTATAAATGTTTTACCTAAAAATATTGCAGATCTTATCGCTGCGGGTGAGGTTGTTGAACGCCCTTCTTCTGTTATTAAAGAGTTCGTTGAAAACTCTATTGATGCCGGAGCTAAAAAAGTAACCGTCGAAATTCAAAACGGTGGTAAAACTTACATGAGAGTTACCGACGATGGTTGTGGAATTGAACGTGATGATGTAAAAAAAGCATTTATAAGCCACGCAACAAGCAAAATATCAAGCGTTTCTGACCTTGATGCTATTTCTACTTTAGGTTTCCGTGGTGAAGCTCTTGCTTCTGTTTGTGCAGTTTCAAAAGTTGAACTTATGACTGCTACTGCTGACGCAGATGTCGGAACACGATATGTTATTGAGGGTGGCGAGGAGAAACTTATTGATGATGCAGGTTCTCCTAAAGGCACAACAATTGTTGTAAGAGATTTGTTTTATAATATTCCTGCACGTCTTAAATTCCTTAAAAAGGATGTTCAAGAGGGTAACTATATAGCTACTGTACTTGAAAAAATTGCTCTTTCTAACCCGGGCGTTTCATTTAAATTTATTCGTGATGGAAAAATTGTTTTCCAGACACCTGGTGATAATGACTTAAAATCTGCTATTTATGCCGTTTTTGGCAAGGAGTTTACATCCCAACTTCTTCCTGCTGAATGTGAAATGAATGGTATAAAGGTTTACGGTTTTGTTACAAAACCAACCGCCGGCAGAGCGAGCCGTTCGATGCAGATGTTTTTTGTTAATCATCGTTACGTTAAAAGCGTTGTATTTTTAAGTGCGTTAGAGGCAGCATATAAAAATTCAATTATGGTTGGTAAGTATCCCGCGTGCGTTTTATTTGTTGATATGCCTTATGAAGCAGTTGATGTAAATGTTCATCCTGCTAAAACTGAAGTAAGATTTTTTGAAGAAAAAAAGGTGTTTGATTCTGTATATAATTGCGCATTAGGCGCTATTACTGCTGATAAATCACGTGTTCAGGCAACCTTTTCAACGGGCAAAGCCTTTATTGAACAACCTGTAAAAGCAGAACAGCTTAAAATTAATGATGTTGTTCAGAAAACTGTTGTTGATATACCAAAGCAGGAACCGAATTTTGAAAAAAAAGCGCCTGAGCGCAGTTTCATTATAAAAGAGTTTGGTAAGCCTGTTTCAAACGAAGACTTTGTTGTGAAGTCTCCCGAAAAGGATGAGAAACAACTTGATTTTCTTAAGGATGAATATATGAAACCTGTTGTTGAGGTTTTTAAGCCATCCAAAATTGAAATAAATACTAATACAAACATTGATAAAACAGTTGTTGTTTCAAAAACTGAAATAAAAAGAGAAGAGAAAATTGATCTTTCAATTAAATCAATAGAAAATACATCAGTTAAACAAGCTGAGATTGTTGAAGAACAGATTTCTTCTGCGCAGGATTACAAGTATATAGGTGAAGCATTTAATACGTACCTTATAGCCCAACTTGAAGGTAAACTCGTACTTATTGATAAGCACGCTGCTCATGAGCGAATCCTGTTTGAAAAATTAAAAAATCAAGGTGTAGGCGAATCGCAGATGATGCTTTTGCCTGTAACAGTAACGCTTTCGGCGGACGAATATTCCGCGGTTATGGATAATCTTGATTTACTACAAAATGCGGGGTACGATATTTCTGATTTTGGCGACAGAACAGTAAAACTCAGTGCTTGTCCTCCGCAACTTATTGATGAAAATCTTGGGGAAATTGTGCGAGAGGTTGCAGGTTATCTTGCTTGTAACATTAAAACTCTTTTGCCTGAAAAATTGGATTGGATTTATCATTCTATGGCATGCAGAGCTGCGATAAAAGCAGGAAATTTTACTTCTGATTATGAAGCTGAAAAATTTGTTGGTCAAATTCTTTCAGATGATAATATTCGTTATTGTCCTCACGGCAGACCTGTTTTGATTGAATTAACCCAAAAAGAACTTGAAAAACAGTTTAAAAGAACTATTTAGGATGAAAAAAATTGAGTAAGAAAGCAATTGTTGTTGTTGGTCCAACAGCATCCGGTAAAACATCTCTGGGTGTATATATTTGCAAAAAATTCGGTGGTGAAGTTATTTCCTGCGATTCTATGCAGATATATAAGGGTATGGATATTTCTACAGCGAAGCCAACACCTGAAGAAACAGAGGGAATAAAACATCATTTAATTGATTTTTTACCTCTTAATCAAAGTTATAGCGTTTCAGATTACTGTTCTGATGCGCAAAAGGCTTTTGATGATGTCGTTTCAAGAGGAAAACTACCTGTTTTTGTTGGTGGTACAGGTTTATATATTGATTCTTTTTTATCTAATACAAAATTTCTTGATAATGCTTCATCCAACGAAATCAGACAAGCTTTACAAAATGAGCTTAACGAAAAGGGCATTGAAAAACTGTATAGCGAACTTTCATATATTGACCCTGATGCAGCCAGCAAAATACACCCTAATAACACTAAAAGGGTTCTGAGGGCTTTGGAAGTTTACAGAGCAACAGGACTTACAATCAGTCAACAAGAGGCTTTATCCCATAACGAGGAATCTGAGATTGTGCCTTTGTATATAGGGATAACTTATAAAGACCGCGAGAATCTTTACAATAGAATCAATAAACGCGTTGATATCATGCTTGAAAACGGGTTGCTTGATGAGGCAAAGGCGTTGTTTTCATCTGATGCTTCAAGCACTGCAGTCGCTTCAATTGGTTGTAAAGAAATTAAACCATATTTAGATGGTGAAAAAACATTGGATGAGTGCGTTGAAAAACTTAAAATGAGCACTCGCAGATACGCTAAAAGACAACTGACCTGGTTCAGACGTAACGAAAATATAAATTGGGTATATCCTGATACCTGTAGTCAGCAAGAACTTTATGATTGTGTTGATAAACTTATAATTAATTACTTGGAAGGTGAATGATTTGAAAAAGACAGGCTTTAATTTGAAAATTCTTGCTATAGTCCTTTCTGCTTGTCTTGTAGTAATGTATGTAGTTTACCAATTTGTTCTCTTTTCCAAGGCAGATATGGAAACCCAACCTGCTCTAAAGGAGACGGTATATACAACTATTGAAACAAAAGGCTTTGTTGTAAGAGATGAGAGTTTTGTGCTTAACAACGCAAAAGGTACAACTGTCTCGTTTGCCAAAAATGGTGAAAGAGTTGCCGCAGGTGATACAGTTTCAATAATATTTAATTCAAGTGAAGATGCATCGTCATACCTGAAAATTAGTCAACTTGAAAAAAGCATAGCCCACTATGAAGAGCTATCAGGTCAGGCAAATTTCCAGTCAGTTAATATCAATTCCCTTAATTCAAAAATCAATAATGAATTAGTTGAGTTTTTAGAATGTCGTGATTCTTTTAATCAAAAAGACGCTGTTGCTTCTGCTGAAATTTTACGAGATACTTTAACAGGTAAACAAATTGCAATTGGTACTGCTCTTGATTTTTCAGAAAAACTTGCCAACCTAAAAAATGAACTTTCTGCACTTCAACAGCAGAAATATTCATATACAGAAATCAAAAGTGATAGCGCAGGTTATTATATAAATGGTTCTGATGGTTTTGAAAATGCTGTTAATTTTTCTGCGATAGATGAACTTAAAGCAGAAGATATAGAAAAAACACTTAAAGCAAAACCTCAAACACCAGCGGGAAATGTTGTTGGGCGAATCGTTAGTTCGTTCCAATGGTACATTGTTTGTAATGTTCCAACAAAAGAAACAGTAAGCCTTACTGTTAACGATACCTTGTATGTTAATATTCCCTATGAAGGAATTGAGAAACTTCCTGTAACACTTTATAAAGTAGGCGAGAGAAGCGGTGATTCAACAATGCTTATTCTTTCCTGCAACGTTATGAATGACGCCTTAGCTGATTTAAGAATCGAGGATATTCAGATTATCACAGAAGAATATTCAGGATATAAAATCAGTAACTCCGCAATAAGAACTGTTGACGGAGTTAAAGGTGTTTATGTCGTGCGAGGTAATCTTCTTGGTTTCAGAAAGATTCATATAGTTCATTCTGAAGAAACGTTTACTATTGTTGACAATCCCGATGGTGAGTCTGATTATATCAGGCAGTATGATCAGGTTGTTACAAAGGGGGTTGAGTTGTATGACAATAAACTTATCTGATAACGATAAATTCCGTACTATAAGCGATAATCTGAAATATATAAAAAACGAAATCGCTGATGCAGCATTTAAGTCAGGCCGAAGTGCTGATGATGTTCGTCTTATGGCGGTTACTAAAACAGTTTCGGTAGAATATATTAACTATGCTATTGAGCATTGTGGAATTGAGCTTATCGGTGAAAATAAAGTTCAGGAATATCTTTCTAAAAAAGATTCACTTTCTCTTGATGGTGTGGAAAAGCATTTGATTGGACATTTGCAGACCAACAAGGTGAAAAAAATCATTAAAGAAGTTGATATGATTCAATCTGTTGACAGTTTAAAAGTAGCTCAAAGTATTTCAAATGAAGCACAAAAATCCGATATTATAGCAAATGTATTGTTAGAGATTAATATTGGAGATGAAGATAGTAAAACAGGCTTTGACAAGATTGCATTTGAAGAATCCTTAACTCAGATTTCTTTATTGCCGAATCTTAAAGTCAAAGGACTTATGACTATTCCGCCAATATGCGAAAATACGTTAGAATTAGAAAAATAC
>JAEIGA010003086.1_pt1 | contig 26237 bp, 42 predicted proteins | sample 9270691 | NCBI WGS metagenome assembly JAEIGA01 (sample SAMN17057246, study PRJNA624740) | gut metagenome | biome: biome; isolation source: fecal sample | host: Bos grunniens | place: China: Xizang | collected 2019 | reverse complement strand
ATAAAAACGCACTTAAAAACAAGTTGATGGAACACATCAACAAGGCCGTAAAAGGCAAGGGCGATATTGATGGCCAGTCCGAAGAGGAATGGTATAAAGAGGCTCGCGAAATGCTGGATAAGCTCGCTTATTCAGAATCCGAAGCGCAGAAATCCAATTCCGATGACGAAGAGGACAAAGGCGACAAGGAAGAAGACAAGGGGGATTTAAAAGAAAACAAATGCAAAAATAATGCAGATGACGACAAGGAAAAGAAAAACGACACCCTCGCCGAATACGCAAAGAAAAAACCGCGCGTAGTCAATGAGGATGACGAAGAAGACGACGACGAAAAAGACGATGACGCCGACGAAAAGGATAATCGCAAGTCTAATTCTAAAGATTCCGAAGACTTGGAACGTTTGCATAATTCTTGCGAAGATGCGCACCCGAAAAGCGAGTATATCAATCAGGCGACGCGTATTGAACTTGGGAAAATTTTATTTTAAGGAGTTTATAAAATGGCTATGGAATTAAATAAATTTGGTATTGATCCGGAAGCTGGCGACGGTGTATATGCTCCGCAGCCGGCAAGAACTTTTAAGATTGCCAATTCGGTTGCCGCTTTTGGCCCGACTACGGCTTTGAAACTTGCAGGACAAGCATCTAACGGTTTGCCGATTGTTACGCCGATTACGGCAACAAGCGATATTCCGTATTGCATTGCGGCAACCTCTTTGCGCGGCAATTCTTTTGCCGGTGGCGATAAGATTAAGGCTTGGGTATCCGACGAAGTTGTTTGGATGAAAGCAAGCGCAGCTATCACACAAGGCGCTAAAGTATCCGTTGCAGTTAATGGCACTATTGCAACCGCAAACGAAACACCGGTTTTAGGTTTTGCCGAAAGCTCGGCAGCCGCCGCTGGCGACTTGGTTGCTGTTCGTATTACCGCACCTTATTCGGTTGCCTAAGATAATACACAAGGTTTAAGGCCTCGCAGAAATGCGGGGCTTTTTTGTTATGAAATTTTAAGGAGTTTATAAAATGGCTTTTGAATTGAAAAGATTGAATAACGCCGCCGCAGTTGGGGATGCCGGTTTTGAAAAACTTATTACCACGCAAACCGAAATCGTTGCCGGTGTTATCGAAACGAAATATTACACCCTTTTGGGACAAACTTTGAGCGACTTTGTGCCTTTTGATGTAGGCCGCGGCGCTTATTCTACAAACATTTTCCAATATACAAGTGCTTATGTTGGTGCACCTTTTGAGGCCGGCCTTGTTCAGCCTTCGGAAGGTTTGGGTATCAATGCTAAGGCAAATATCCAAATTGACGGTATCAGCATTAAAAATAACTTCTGGCGTATGGATTATGAAGTCAGCCACGAAGTTATCGAAATGGGCAAAGTCAACGCTCAAGCATTTTCTATTATTGAAGAAAAAGAAAAAGCTCGTAAAAAGATTTACGACTTGGGTATGCAAAAACTTACCTTCTTGGGCTTGGAAAATGAAGCCGGTGTTTATGGCTTGCTCAATCAGCCGACCGCAACCGTTAATACTTCGCTGTTTCCGGTTAGCTTGGCCGAAATGAGTGCCGATCAGTTTGCCGCATTTGCTTCCAATTCGGTTGCAACCTTCTTGACAAACAATAACAACACTCAGTTGTTTAATCGTTTGGTTATTCCGACTTCTGACTGGACAGCTTTGAATGTTCCGGTAAATCCGAACTATCCGACCATGACTAAGCGTGAAATGCTCGAAAAAGCATTTGAGGCCGTGGGTGTTCGTGAATTTAAGTTATTGCACTCGGTTTATAACGAAACCGCCAGCACTACCGGCGGCAAGCGTTATGCCTTCTACAACTATGATGCAGATTCCATCAAAATCTACATTCCGAAACAATATACTCCGCATGCATTGTATCCAATGAACGGTGTTGACTTTATTTCGGTTGCAGAAGCTCAATTTTCGGGCGTTCAGTTGTTAAGACCGCTCGAATTTATGTATGCCGATGTTACACCGGTTGACGATGACGACAACGGAAACGGTTAATCAATAAGGGCGGTGTAACAGCCGCCCTAACTTTTTAAGGGGAAAGTAAATGAAAATAAGAAACATTGCAAAATTTAAGTTAATGCACATTAAAGACGGCCATCCGATTACGATTGAGGCCGGACAAGAAAAAGAGATTCCTGACGATATTGCTAAGTTGTGGATGAAGACCGGCAAGATTGTTAAAGTTGATGACGGGGCAAAAGACGCCGAAATTGCGCGTCTGAAAGCCGAAAACGAAAAATTAAAGAAAACCACCACAGAAAAGAAAAAAGCCGCTCCACGAGCTAAAAAAACGGCTTTTTGCAAAACACAAAAATAGATTGTAAAGGGAAATTCCATGTTAAGTATTACAGTTGAAGAGTTTAAACAGCATTTTACAAGGGATTTCCCTTATTTGCCTACATACGACGCGACTAAAATCTATTTTACGGGCGACGAAGTATATGTCAGCCCGAATTTTTATCAGTCGCTTATTGATAACAACACGCAAGCCGTGAATGTTACGACTGCATGGAAGCCGGTAAAAGATGATGTTAGCAACTATTTAAGCGATACGGACATTGAAAAAGCGATTGCCGAAGCGTTGTTAAACTTTAACACCGATTTATTTTATGACGCAAACAATGAATCATCTTGGAAAATACCGCTTTTGTACTTAACCGCGTATTATTTGGTTATTGATATTAAAAACGGTATGACCGGTATCGGTTCAAATGCTTATGCGGCCTATGTAGGCAGTAAGTCAGTCGGTAACGTTAGCGAAAGTTACGCAATACCGGCATGGGTACAAAATGATCCAGCGCTCGGGCTTTATATGGATAACGGTTACGGCAAAAAATACCTAACCTATTTAATCCCGAGAACGTCGGGATTTATTTATTTGGCGCAAGGCGGGACAACATTATGGTAAAAGTTACACTCAATCTCGACGGATTAAACAAGGTTTATAAGGCCTTAAACAGTACACACACTTTGCGCGTGGGTATTTTAGGCGATAAAGCCGCAGTTAATCACGAGGGGAGCGACTTAACAAATGCCGAAATCGGCGCAATACAAGAGTTTGGGAGCGTAGCGAATAAAATTCCGGCACGTTCATTTTTGCAAATGCCGCTTAGTAAAGAGTTACCGGCATTGTTAAACAAGCGCGATGTTCGCGCTGGTTTTGAAAAATGCCTTGAAGAGGGCAATCTTGACGCATTTTTGGAGGCCGTAGGCGAAAAATCGGTGGCGATTGTTAAAGATGCTTTTGAAAACAGCGGATATGGCACTTGGGCGGCAAACGCGCCGATTACGATTGAGGGCGGCTGGATGCGTAATAAACAAACCGGAGCTCCGGTATATGTTCACGGCAAATCACCGGAAACAAAGCCGCTTATTCATACGCGGCAATTACGCGATTCTATAACATACGAGGTTGTGGAAAATGAGAATTACTAACGCAAGCAGTATAAAATTGAATACCGGTGGCGGATTGCCGAACATGAGCCAAACAATTATCGGGTGGTTTCAACCAATAACATTCGGCGTTGTTACGCGTTCTGTTGTGGATTATGAAACAACGGAAACGGTGCAACAAATCCAAACGCGCGGCGTAGTACAACCTTATAAGCCGGAGCCGTTAGAGATTGAGCTTGCCGGTACACGTTCGTGGAATTGGCGTATGGTTCACTGTTTGCCGGAATTGGTGCTCGAAAACAATCAATATATTTGGTACGAGGGCACAAAATACAAGGTTATTCAAGTGTTAAAATACGACGAATACGGTTACAGACAATATAATATATGCGAGACATACGATGAATAGAGAGCCGATAAAAGCGATTGCCGACATTATTACGCACGAAATGAACATAGCACCGGAGCGGGTGTTTTTGTTTAATGACTTGCGTAAATTGCCGACCGACGCGGGCTTGTTTGTGGTATTGGACGAGCAAGATTTTCCGCCGCACGGGGCAGAGCTAAAGTATAAGGAAGTAAACAGCGATTTAATCGAGGTTACGACCTTAAACGTCAGAAAAAAAATAACGATAAGTTTGATAAGCAAAAACACGGATGCGCGGACGCGGCAATATGAGCCGCAAATGGCGCTTAACAGCACATACGCGCAACAGAAGCAAGAAGAATACGGATTTCATGTTTCAACAACGTCGGCGGTACAAAACCGCTCGTTTGTTGAAGAAACAGCAAGATTATCGCGTTTTGATACGGAAGTTATGGTTACAACGGCCTTTGAAAAAACGCAAGCGGTTGATTATTACAATTCAGCCGAACACAGCTCAATATTTGAGAGCTGATAACACAAGGGGATTTTATTAACGCACCGCCCACAAAAAGGGCGGTTTTTTGTTTGATATTGAGAGGATAAAAATGGTTGATATTACAAATGTAGTCAATTCAACAATTTCCGCCGGCGAGACTGTTTTGGGACAGCACAACACAAACGCGGTGCTTTATTTAACGACGGCAACGCCGATTGAGGAATTATCTGGGGATTGGAAAGTTTATAAAAATGCTGCCGATGTTGCAACCGATTACGGCACAGAATCGACAGTATATAAAGATGCGCTTGTTATGTTTGCGCAAAATCCGAACATCATTAACGGTAACGGCTATTTGATTGTTGCGCCGTTACTGTCGGCGACAGTTGAAGAAGTTACGACCGTTGAGGATTTGGACGATGCTTTGTTGCGTATTCAGGCACAGGTTTATTTTGGCGGTTGGTTGACCGATAAAGAAGCTGACGCGACCGAATTAACCGCAGCCGCACAATACAGCGAAACAATTAACACAATCGCAATGATTGGTGGTTCGAGCTTAATCGCTGGCGGTATTTTGGATACTTTGGCCGAGCTTAACCTTAATCATACGAAGTTACTCTATTACGGCAACGCCGGAGACAATAACGACAATTTACGCGCGTTTGTTGCCGGTTATGCAAGCCGGATGTTTTGCGTAAATTTTGCCGCGGCAGATAGTTTAATTACGGCTAACCTTAAAACAATTCGCGGTTTGGCGGCAGATAATACGGTTGATGAAACAGTATATCAAACGCTTAAAACAATGGGTGTTGACGCTTATGTGGATTACAGCGGCATTGCAAAGGTATTTTCTAACGCAAACGGTAACGGACTTTATTTTGACGACGTTTATGGCCGTATGTGGTTTGACAACGCCATCACGGTTGAAGAGTTTAACGCTTTGGGCAGTGTAACAACTAAAGTCCCGCAGACAGAGCGCGGCATGGATTATTTGAAACGCGCGGCGCGTAGAGTATGCCAGCAAGCGGCTTATAACGGCTTTTTAGGCGCGGGTAAATGGAATGGCGATTTTCCGTTTGGTAATCCGGAAGACTTTGACCGCAATATTAGCGACTTTGGCTATTACATTTACAGCGATCCGGTTGCTAACCAAACACAGACGCAACGCCAAACACGCAAAGCTCCGGTTATCTATATTGCCGGTAAGCAACAGGGTGCAGTTCATTCTATGGACATTATCACAACTTTTGAAGCATAGGGGGTTAAGATGCAAGCATATACAGGACAAGACATTATTAAGTTTGACGGCAGAGTTTTGACCGCCCTTGCCGATGGCGATTGTGCGGTTATCAGTTATCCGAACGATTTACACGGTATGCGCAACGGTAAAAACAAAAACGCATTGGCCGCCCACAATGAACAGGGCAACCAAGCAGAATTGTCTTTGCGCGTGATTAAAGGTTCGCCGGACGATAAATTCCTTAATTCTAAGGTTATTGCATGGCGCAACCATAGCGACGACTTTGCGCCGAGTGAAGCTGAATTGACTAAGGTTATTAAGGTTGACGGCGGCACGACAAACGAAATTACGACTTTGGGTTTTATGTTCCCGACGCGTGATGTGGAAACGCGCACGAATACCGACGGCGAAACAGATCAAGAAGTCGCAGTTTACAGCTTTAGAGCAGGCACGCACGAGCGCGCACTTGCTTAATTTGTAGCAGTTGGGGAGTGAATAACGTCCCCTTGCGTTGTTTGCTCCCCGACACTTAAAACGCAAGGGATATTTTCAAGGGGAATAATATGAAACAAGAATTATCATCAGGCGCAACGGTAGAAGTTACGCCGGCCAGTTTTATGACAAGTTGGAAACTGTTATCGGCGGTTTTATTTGCCTTTAAGGTACAAGGGATTAACCTTAAAATCGGCGAACAGATAAACGCGCAAACACTCTTAAAAGACAATTTAAGCGGCGTTTTAAGTGGGTTACTTGACATTATAACAAGCGAACATGTTTTAGATTTGGTGTTTGAATGCGGTAAAAGCGCAATCTATACCAAAAACGGCGCAATGCAAAAAATAAGCCGTGATACATTTGAAGAAGAGGCAAACAGAGCCGACTTTATGGAAGCAATGTATATTGTGGCAAAGGAAAATTTGTTGCCTTTTTTTCCGAAAGCCCTTACGAAATCATTGGAAACGCTAGGGCAAACAACAAATACAGCGACAAAGAGTTAAAAAAGCCGAAATTTAAGTATTACGGCGACATGCCGACATATTGGGCGATAATATTAAGCAAAGCGGGCTATGGAGCGGTGCCGGATTTATTACAATATCCGACAGATGTGTTTTTGAGCTTGCTAAACTACGAGCAGTTTTATAATGACTACAACGCGGAAATCCGCGCATTAAACCGGAGGGAATAAAATGGTAAAAGTGGCAGAGTTAGCAGCCGAAGTCAAATTGAACGGCGCTAAAGAGGCCGCCAAAGGAGTTGAAAACTTAACACGGGGTTTTGGCTTTTTAGGTAGCGCCGCTTCCGGTGCATTAAAAATTTTGGAATGGGGTGCAAACACCTTAAAAGAAGGTGTTGAAATGAGCCATGCATACGCGCGGCAAATGGATATTATGGCCTTCCGAAACAAAATCGGCGCAGAGAGTTTCCAAAAATTAGATCAGGCTTTTAAGCAACACAACGGACGGGTTGAAGATTTTATCTCGGTTTATGAAAACTTGCAAAATCGGCAAGCAAGATGGCGCTATAATCAGCCGTCGCAAATGGAAGCGACCGCATTTGCCAAGTTGGGTATAAATTATAACGACTATCTTAATGATACTGTCGGTTTAATGGACGCAATTACATACAAATTGCTTGAGTTACGTAAAACAAACGTTGGCGAAGCAAATATGTGGGCGGATATTTTGGGCTTTAATAGCGAGTTTTTACGCGTGGCCGAAAAAGGTAATTATACCATATATGACAATCTTTTATCAAACGAACAAATAGATAAATTAAATAAGCAAACCGAAAATTGGAATAATATCAATAACGCGGTAGACCAGTTAAAAATAAAACTAGGCGCAAAATGGAGCGCCGATTGGGGTATGGATATAAGTTCCGCCCTTTTGCGAATTACAAACGAATTGAACAATGCGGCAAATTCCGCTGATGGTTTTTGGGCGTCGTTATGGAATATTGGTAAAAAAGCAACGGAAAGCACCGCTAAAGAGCTTAAAAAAAGCTCAATAGGCAGTGTGTTAATGAATATTGCAAAAGGCGACTTTTCTTCAATAGGTATGGATTTTGCGTTAAATTCGCTTTTTGAAGGAATAAAAAGACAAGGCACCCCGACAACAGCACTGGAAAATCTTAACGGAAATCAGAGCGATGTTTATAAAATGGTTGAAGCAGAATTGCGAGCCGGAGGTTTAAGTGGATACGGAGTTTATGGGGCTTTAGGCAATATCATGCAAGAAAGCACTTTTAATCCTAACGCTAAAAACGGAAGTCATTACGGCTTAGTACAATGGGATAGAAATCGCCAAGCTGCATTAAGAAGGTTTGCAAACGGAGCAGATATATCCGATCCAAGAGTACAGGCAAGATTTTTAATGCAAGAAATAAGAGAAAGAGGCTTACTTAGCAGGCTTAATAACGCGAGGTCAGCAGAAGAAGCGGCAACAATATTTGAACAGGGTATTGAAGTAAGCGGAAGATATGTAAACGGTATATATACCGATGTACAAGACTTAGATAAAAGAATCGGTTATGCTAACCAGTACGCCGGACATATAAATCAACCGGATGCGTTTAATCGGTTATCGGAGCAAGCAGCAATCAGTAATTCTTCAAAAAATATAACCGTTAATACCGACGCAAAAGTTTATATATCGGCAAATAATGTTGATACAAATTTGACGACAGGCGCAACAGCCGGAGTTTTGAAAGAAGGCATAAACATCGCGGCGCAAGATTACACGGAGGACAACAATGGTTGATTTTTCAAACGGTTTAGAGCTATTGGAAAGTACAAAATCCGTATTTAATAACGCCATAAGCGCAAGTAATACGCTTGTCAGTGTTGCCGGTACGGTTGGCATAGCCGGATTTGTGTTTGATATTGCCGATGATGATTCGGTGGAATTGGATGCGGACATAACCGACCACTATGTTGAAAACGGCACGGCAATTCAAGACCATATTGCATTGAGGCCAGAGCGGGTAACGGTACGCGGGCTTGTTGGCGAATATCGGCACATCGCGGAAAACAATCAGACAAAGCTGCAAAAGGCCACAAAAAAGCTAACAACGCTGGCAAGCTATTTGCCGCCGTTATCGGATGCCGCAACGGCAATTTACAAGGGTTTACAAGGGGAAAATGAAAATGCGAGTTTGTCGTTATTTGGTTCGCTTAATAATGTTACGAATACGGCTATGGATTTGTTTAAGGCTTATCGCAATATCAATTTGCCGCAAACGGAACAACAAAAGGCATTTATTTATTTTGAAGCATTAAGAAATAGCCGCGCTTTATTCACAATTCAAACGCCTTTCAGGTATTATACTGACATGGCGGTTGAAAGTATAAGAGCGACGCAAAGCGGATTTACGCGCGACCAGTCGGAATTTGAAGTCAGCTTTAAGAAAATGCGGTTTGTGGATGTTGAGCGTAAATCATTAACCGAAGACTTAAAAGACGAGTTGCAAAACCGATTAGCAGAGCAAGCAGCGCCGATACAGGACAAAGGTTTTATGCCGACAAAAACGCAATTATTGAGTTTAGCGAGGTAAATATGCAACAAATTACAGGATTAAGTGCAAGCCCTAAACAAGAATTTAAGGTACAAATTGAAGGTGGCGACGTTGCTATATTCAATTTTTATTATTTGCAAAGTCAGATCGGGTGGTTTTTTGACATTGAATACGGAAACTTCAAATCAACCGGTTTGCGACTTGTAAATTCGTTAAACGTATTAAGCCCTTATTTTAATATTTTGCGATTTGGGTTGATGGTGGAAGTGCCTGACAAGGCAGATCCTTATTTTTTGGATGATTTTATAAGTGGGCGCGTAAATCTGTATATTACAAGCGAAACCGAAGTTAAAAAAATAGAGGAAACATACTATGTATAAGTTTGGGCGCAATTATCGCATGAAGGTTAAGGTTGGCAAAGCCGTTGACGGAAAACAAATTTGGGAAGAAGAATTTGAGATTTTATACCCGATTACGGTAAACTTTCAAATTTCACGAGCCGAATTTACAAGCATGAATACGGCTACATTTGAAATATACAACCTTGCCGAAGATACACGCGCAAAACTTTATAAAGACCGCTATTTAACCGAAAAACAAATACGCATTGAGTTTTATGCCGGATATGGAACAGATACGCAAAACTTACCGTTGTGTTATGCCGGTGAGGTTGCCGACGGTTTTTCTGATAAACAAGGAGGCGATCCGAACATAAAAACAAAATTAACTTGTATAACCGGATTATTCAGCCGGCAGTTTAGCTTTATCAATCAAAATTTTGCGGCAGGAACAAAACCACTTGAGATTATTCAAACATTATGCAACGCGGCCAGTATTCAATTAGGCAATTCAGACAGTGAAATCATAAAGAATTTGGAGCCGTTGAAAAGAGACTTAAATTTTGTTGGAAATCCGCTTAAATTGTTAAGAGGTTGGATGGGCGGATATGCCTATATTGATAGCTCGATGGACATTGATAAAGTGTGGATTTTGGGCGAAAATGACGTTTTGCCGCAAGCATATTATTTGAGTGTTGGCGAAGATGCGATATTCGGCACGCCGAAACGTCGGAATAGTGTAATTTCAATCAATATGCTTTTTGAGCCGAGATTGGTAGAAAATCAGGCCATAGAATTGAAATCGCGAACAGCATCATTTTTTAACGGCCTTTATAAAATTGTGGGCTTTAATCATCAGGGCACAATCAGCGGGGCAGTTGGCGGAAGTTGCCAAACAACAGCACTTCTTGAAATAAGAGACTATCAAAAATTCAACTATGTAACAATGAATAATGTGAGCGTATAATGAAACAATGGGCAAAAGACAAAGGAATACCGGATTTAGCGCGTCTTTTGGAATCCGTAGGGCGTGCACTTAGCGCACAATTCAAGTGCCATCGGGTAGGGCGGATAACCGCTTTTGATAGTGATACTTTAACTTGCAATGTTAAGTTATTGGATAAATTCATTTTTAACGATACTGAACAAGATTATGTTGAATTTACCGGAGTTCCGCTTTTGATTTATGCAACCGAAACCGCCGGATTGACGCTCGGTAATGTGGTAGGCGCAGAATGCTTGGTACATTTTAACGATACTGACATTGATAATTTTTTGCAAACAGGCGAGGCATACGCGCCGAACAGTTTGCGCCGCCATGATTTTAATGACGGATTTGTTGAGCTTAGGCCGTTCGATCATGTAGCCGCGCAAAAGATAACGTACGACAGCGAAGGGGTTGCACTTTATAACGGCAATACGAAAGTACAATTAAAAGACGACGGTAGCGCAGTTATAACGAACGGTAGTGCGGTTATTACGTTAAGCGGGGGAGACATAGCCATCACCGGCAATGTTACTATCAGCGGCGATTTAACGGTTAATCAGACGATAACCGCAATGACCGACGTTAAGACAAACAATATTAGCTTGAAACAACATACGCACACCGGCGGCACTATTGACGGCAACACGGGCGCACCGATAGCAACGGGAGGTTAAATTGAGCGTTAGGGCAATAGATGAAAATAGGGATTGGGTGTTCGGACAAGGGCGGCAATCCTATAAAACGAATGAAGAAGAGCTCGGGCAGCAGATAAACACCCGAGTTCTTTCTTTTTTAGGCGATTGCTTTTTTGCACAAAACGAAGGGATTGATTGGTGGAGTTTGTTGGAACGCGGCAAGCAAAATGAAGAGTTGCTTAAACGCTCCGTCAGCTTAACCATATTACAGACCGACGGCGTAACGGCGATTAATAGCGTCGACTTTATTAAAAACGGGCGCGATATGCGCATTTTGTACGATGTGCAGACCATTTATTCACAAAGTTATCAGCAACAAATAGAGGTAAACAATGGCTAACGAAATCAACGAAAACGGTATTGTTACCGACAGCGTAACGACGACAGTCGAAAACTTAACACAAGCATTTAAGGATATATACGGCGAAGATATAAGCGTTGCACAAAATACGCCGGACGGACAACTTATAAATATTGCGGCGCAGGCCAAAACCGATACTTTAGAGCTGGCGATTGCGCTTTATAACATGTTTAATCCGGATACGGTACGCGGCAGAGCGCAAGACAACCTTTATAAATTGGCGGGATTACGGCGCAAGTCAAGCGCCTTTTCTTATGTGGTGGTTAATGTTACAACGACAGCTCCATGTATTTTGCAAGGCCTTGACGACAACGCCGAGAGCTTAACCGCAACCGGTTACACGGTATCGGACACTATCGGCAACAACTATATTTTGCTTAATACCGAATATATTAACGCCGCCGGTACATACCCGCTTGAGTTTAGAGCGGCGCAAGTGGGCGCGGTTGAAGTGTTGCCAAACACAATTACAAACATGGTATCGGTTATTGCGGGCGTGCAAAGCGTAAACAATCCGGCAGTGCAATATTCAACCGGACAAGCAGAAGAGACCGACGCAGCGTTTAATATCCGCTTTAATCAATCACGCGCCATTGGTTCACGCGGACAAGATGACGGCCTTTTAGCGCAACTATTAAACATTAACCTTGTTACCGGTGCTTATGTGCATGACAACCGCTTGAGCGCAACGGATGCAACCGGAACGGCGGGACATACAATTTGGGCGATAGTTGAGGGCGGTTTAAATGCCGACATTGCGCAAGTTATATATGCCGAGGTTACCGACGGATGCGGTATGCGCGGCAATGTGAGCGTTGATGTAACAAAATCTAACGGCAGAACGGAAACAATCTTATTTGATAGGCCGAGTTATCAGAATTTATACGTTAAATTCAGCTTAATCAATAAAAGCAGTGCAACGGTAGATCAGGCCGCACTTAAAGACTTTATTGTCGAGAAGCTGGCAACCGGCATTTATACGAGCGTTGATACGTTGCAAATTACAAACATTATTCAAGCATACAGCGCGGATTTAATTCCGTACGATTTAAGCGTGAGCGGCGATGGGACAACGTGGGTAGAATACGTTTTGCCGCAAGGGTACAATTACAAATTCACACTAACGGCGGCAAATATCACGATTACGACCATACAATCGGCATAGGGGGCGGCGATGACAGTACAGACCGACTTAGAAGATTATTACAAGAATCTTTTGATTATTCAATATCACGACAAGCCGAAGGCACAAGCGACAATAGCGCAATGGGTTGATTGTATGACCGGCGACGGAATTATGACGCAACTTTGGGATGCTTTTGATGTTGACACGGCAATAGGGGCACAGCTTGACGCAATAGGGCATTTTGTCGGCATAGGCCGGTTTGATTTGCCGGACGATAAATACAGGGTTTTGATTAAGTTCAAAATCTTAAAAAACAATATCGGCACGACCATGAAGGATATTGATGACGCGATTTTTGAGTATTTCGGCAATTCAATATTAGTCAACAACAACAAAGACATGAGTATAACCTACATTTTAGCGAATGAATTAGGTTCGCTTATTCCGATTTTAACCAGTGAGGATTTGTTACCGGCTCCGATGGGCGTCGGTGTTAGCGCGGTTACAAGTGTAGACCCGAGCAAGGCTTACTTTGGCTTTAAGCGCGGGGATATGCAAACCGATGCCGTCGGATTTTCGACAGCAGACAATCAACAAGAGGCCGTATGGCTTTCGGCTTCGGATATTTCTTAATTTTAGGAGTTATCAATGGTAAAATTAAACAGATTTACGATGCCGGTATTTGCCGGCAACGCCGCACAGACTCAAACTTCGGTGTTTGGTACTATGAAAACGTCGCCGCAATATACAACCGATGTGGCGGCCTCTATCGGCACAACGGCGTACGGTAACGGTTGGGCGGACGCAATCGAAATCGGATATGCGCCGTATATGGAAGACATGAACACGCTACAAAGGGCGATTACATACCAGATTTCATATAATCAACAGCAAGGCATACCGGAATGGGACAGCAGCACCGAGTACTATATCGGCAGTTTGGCAAAATTAAACACAGCTAACGGATCGCAAGTTTATTCGTCGTTGATTGATAATAACGTCGGAAATTTGGTTAGCGATGCGACTAAGTGGAAGTTAGTGTTTGATACCGAAAACAGCTATGTAACAACGAACACGGCGCAGACGATAACCGGGGCAAAAACATTTACACATTCTATTGATACTGTTTGGTCAAATATGACTAAAGGCACAGCTCCGGCGTCAAATACATATAATGCTTTATTATACGGTTCAGATAATAATAGCAAAGCGATGGGAATGGTTGAATTAGGTTATTTAACTAACAAACAAACCAAAATGACAATCGGAGCTTTTAACGGCAATACGACAGATTCAGCAGATGATGGTGTATATTTAGAACTTTTTAATGATAATGGTGTCGGATATGCTAAATGTCCAACTCCGACAGAAACTACAACTACAAGCGGAACGCAGATTGCAACAACTGGTTGGGTAAATTCTGTTGGTAATAATGTAATACATAAAACTGGTACTGAAACAATAATCGGCGAAAAGACCGTACAAGACCATATGTTGCTATTTAAAACAACGGCTACCGCGTATAACGAAACACCGACGGCAAATCAATATGCTGGATATAGTTGGAAAGATAAAAACGGCGCGGAAATAAGTGCGTTTTACTCGGCATTATACTCATCAGGGTTAGGAATAGCCGGCGGCTTGAGCGGGTTTAATCTTACGAATAAATCAGGTAATTCGGAAATTATTTGTTTGAGATACGATTCAAACGGCAATTTCTTTACACAAGCTCCAGCAAGTGATGTCGCAAACTCTATTGTTACAACGGTTAATAAATCCAAAGCAGCAAATGGATATTTTCAACTTGGTAACGGGTTGATTATTCAATGGGGTAAATCAACAGCATCAAGTTCTAGCGGAAATGTAACATTACCAAAAGCATTTAGTAGCACAAATTATGCTGTTGTAATCAATGATGTAATGGCAACTGTACCGAGTTCACAAGGAAGTAATGATAATCTGGTCGGTTGGGGTGTAGTAAGCACTAGAACAACTACATCATTTACAGCTTTTTTATGTAATTATGAAAATTCGTCTTGGTGGAAATGTGGTTGGGAAGGTCGTACTTTCACTTGGATTGCAATAGGATATTAAGGGAGGTTTAGATGACAGATTATAGTAATTGGAAAGTGTTGAAGTCGGTTATTAACTACACCGGTAACGACGAAGAAAAGCAAGCCGAAGCGTGGGCGGCACAAGAGGAATATACCGATGTTGCCGCGTGGTGCAACGAAAATCAGCAATACACAATCAGCGAGGACGAAACCTATTATATGACCGAGGAGTTGCCCGAGCCGGAGCCGCACGTTCCGACATACGAGGAAGTGCGCCAGATGCGTATTAAATACCGCAGAGAGCATATCGACGACCAGACTGCCGAGCGTTCACGGAAAATGGCAAATGGCACTTGGACAGAGGATGACGAAGCGGCTTATTTGGCACTTGATGCGGAAGTTACGGCTTACGTGGAAGAACACTTCCCTTATCCGATAGAGGAGTAAGGCGATGGATTGGGTGCAGATAATACAGGTGTTCTTGGTGCCGGCGTTCGGGTATCTGATTTACCTTTACAGCCGTATCAGCAACGAAATATCCGAGTTTGAAAAGGATATGTCGGAGTTCAAACTCAAAGTTGCCGAGGAAGCGAAAAACTACGCAACAAATGAAGCTATTTTGCGTATGGAAAACAAAATCGACGATTTGCGCAACTTAATAATTGAGGAATTTAGACCGAAAAGGGCGAAAAAATGATTGAGTGGCTGAAAAAATTGTTCGGGAGAAAAGCAGTGAAACCGATGATAGACGATGCAACGATAATTCAGCGGCTTATGCTGAATGAGGGTGTACGGAATAAGGCATATTATTGTCCTGCCGGAAAGCTGACAATCGGCATCGGGCGGAATCTTGATGATAATCCGCTCACGCCGGAAGAAATCGCCTATATCGGGCATAATTGTCGCGGCAAGTGCATAACTAACGAGCAAGCAGCTTATTTGTGCCGAAACAATATCGCACAAGTGAAACTTGAGCTTGACCGCAATATGCCGTGGTGGCGGGATTTAAGCCCTGACCGCCAGTTCGTTATGATTGATTTGTGTTTTAATATGGGTATTAAGACATTGTTGACGTTTAAGCGGACACTTAGCTCAATCGCCGACGGGTATTATATCCGAGCGGGCGAACAGCTTATGCAGAGCAAATACGCAAAGCAAGTCGGAGTTAGGGCGCGACGGAATGCGTATGCGTTAAAAACAGGCGAGTGGGTGGCAAATCCACCAAAGGAGGTATGATGGGAATATTCTTTGCATTTTGGCGGCGGTTTTTCGGCGGTTACGATAGCAAGTTCGATTTGTTAGAGTATCGGGGCTTGCAAATGATTTTTTGCATTGTGGCGACCTTTTTATGGGAGTTTTTCGCTATTCATAAGCCGTGGTATATTGCCGCGATTATTGCCGTTCTGGTGTATATCTTTTGGTGCCGCGGGCATTGGTATTACTTCAAGTGCGGTACAGAGGACAACAAATACATTGACGAAGAAATGGCAAAAGGCAGAAAGCCGGCGATGAATTGGCTTGTCGCTCCGGTTAATAAATGGCTCGGATTTGCCGAGAGAAGTAAACAGTATTGTTTTGTGGGGTTAATGATACGTTATTTTGTATGGAGTTTGCCTGTTGCGGCGTTTGTCGGTTGGCAATTTTCGGCAGTAGCGTTCACGATACCCTTTATTTATAACGCTTGCTTTTGGGTTGGTTTTCCTAATTGCAAGTTTGCGAGCAGCCCGACGAATTGGGCTGAATTGTTTGCCGGTTTAGCAATCGGCTGGGCATTAATTTAAGGGAGTAAAAGATATGGCTCAAATTGAATTTACAGGTTTAACAAGAAACTGGACGCCGTTTGCGACCATTGTCGGAACGGTTGACGCAGATACAACGTATCACATTCAGAACAGGGGGTTTGATAACCTTGTTTTGCTCGAAGCTGATAACGAACCGACCGACGCGACCTATGCAGGTGTGACAGTTTTACCGAATTGTGTGGCTATTTACAAGAAAGGCACGCAAAACCTTTATTGTCGGGCATTCAATCAAAGTTGTTCAATCAACGTAACAAGCGAGGCGTAATATGATTACATTACAACAAGGAACGATTTATTTGGGGACAGCCGCGCCGGCTTCCGGTGGTGGCGGAAGTGCGACGGCGACATCGGTTGAGAACAAAAACACTGCAGTTGGTGCAACTAATCCGCTGAATTTTTGGGAAGGTACATCGGCAGAATACGAAAGTGGTGGCGGAAGTCAGACTTGGTATAATTGGCAGAGTGGTGGCGGATTGAGTTTCAATTCAAGTACACTTCCTGAAACTCCTAGTAGTGGTGCTTTTGCTTTTGGTAATAATAAATTTATTTTTGCTAGATATTTTTATAGAAACCAAAATAAGTTATATATTTCAAATGATAATGGTATAACTTGGAATACTTTAAATTTTGATATATCTAGTCAATATAATAGTAGTTTAAATGTAGGTGGTATAGCTTATGGTAATAATACTTGGGTTGCAACAACATTTAACGCTAAATATGGCTTATATTCAGAAGATGATGGACAGTCTTGGACTTTAGTAAATTTACCGGGACAGGGCAATCAATGGTATGGTACAAGTTTTGGTAATAATATATTTATTGCTTTAAGTGAAATGACAGGAGAAACCATTTATTCAACAAATAATGGTAAAACTTGGAATTTAGGTGGTAATTTACCCGGAAGCACTCAAAATTGGTCATTAGCTTGTTTTTGTAATGATAGATTTGTTGCAGTTGCAAAAAATACTAATAAAGGTGCTTATACTACTGATTGTTTAACTTGGACAGCAATTACACTTCCTATTTCTGCAAATTATACATCAATAGCTTATGGAAACGGTAAACTTGTTTTAGGAGTTTATGCTGATACTGATAATGTATACTATACAGAAGATTTTGGACAGACTTGGAATGTTACTACTATTCCTTTTATACCTTATAGTATTTCATTCGGTAATGATAAATTTTTATTTGTGAATGAATTAAACGCTTGTTATACTACGGACTTAATAAATTTCACAAATATAACTTTACCAACTAAGGCTTATTGGTCTTGTTATGGTAATAATACTTTTGTTTATGCAAATTTATGGGATAGTAATACTGGATATTCAACAGGCGGACAATCTTCAGAAGTATTTACTACCGACTCCGCGCCGACAACCTCGTCGCAAGTATATTCTGCGCCTAACACAATAAGCACATTGACGATTACGAGCGTGGGTACTGGTACGATTACTTTGTCTGATACGAACACCTACAACTACAATTCGAGTGGTAATCAAACTACAACACAAAGTGTAGGCGAGGCACATCCTGATTGGATTTGCTTAATCGAAGGTGTCGGTATCAAAAAAGGCAGTACGACAATAGCAAGTATTGCTCCGACGGTAGACCAAACATATAGTGCAAGTTCTACAAATGCACAATCAGGTGTTGCAGTTGCAAGTGGTATTGCAGATACGTTAGGCACAATTAATACACAACTTGAATCCATTATTGCACAAGGAGATTAATTATGACCGATATTGCAACAAATTTAAACACGATTGACGGTTCGCTGTCTGATATTAAGACAGCAATCGTCAATAAAGGTGGAACTGTAAGTGGTAATATTACTACTTTTGCTACGGCGATTGATAATATTCCGAGTGGTGGTGCTAATATACCGAGAGAAGTATCGGCAACAGGTGTATTACAATTTCCTACGCAGAGTTTTACTTTTAGCTTGCCGAGTGGTACAACGGATGTTGGGGATTATGGATTAACACGTATATTATCTATTGGCGACCACAGCCCCGCTGGAACATATCCACACACAACAGGCTCATTTGTGGCTGATTTATCAACATTAACAAAGGTATCAGGTGTTTATGCACTAAGTGATGCTTTTAATGAATGTACTGGTATGACAGGATTTAATTTATCTTCATTAAAAGAGGTATCAGGTAATTATGCTTTTCAGCGAGCGTTTCAATGGTGTAATTCACTAACCTCAATTAATAGTTCAAATAATAAAATAGCGTTAAATTCTGTTTCGGGTAATTCCGCATTTTATTATGCATTTTATCAATGTACAGGTTTAACTTATTTTAGTGCAAATTTTGGTAATATATCAGGAAGTAATGCACTACAACTAATATGTTATGGATGTACAAATTTAGTTGAATGTAAATTATATTGGAAAACTTTATCAGCTACAAATGGACTTCAATATGCTTTTTCAGGATGTACATCTATGCGATGGGCTACACTTGATTGTGATGTAGATATAACTGTTGGTAATGCTTTAGATGGAATATTCTATAATTGCACTAACTTAGAAGATATTGAATTTTATACTTATGGTACTATTTCAAATACAAATGCATTGTCTGGTATGATGCGTAATACAGGTTCAACTACAACACATACAATTCACTTCGATAGTAGTATGAGGTCAATAATCGAAAGTTTAACAGGTTACCCTACTTTTGGTGGTACAAGTGGATATGTAACAATTGCTTATGACTTATAAGGAGTAAAAGATGTATATTAATCAAATTTATAAATATCAAAAAGATAACATTGTTTACGTGAGTGCAAATGTACCAGAAGGTGCAGAAATTCTTGAAACAATGGATATTTTAAACGCAAAAGATGGATTTAATTTAATTCGTAAATCTGATAATGAAAATGTTGGCATTAATATCTGGCTTAAAGATGGCGATGTCCAAGAAAACTACGAAGAAAAGGAGAAAGAAGATGACAGCGATATTGTGGCTTAAAGCAAACTGGGATTTAATTCTTGAAGGATATGGCTTGCTTGTAGCGTGCGGTACGTTTATCGTAAAGATAACGCCGAGCGTTAAAGATGACACCGTATGGGGCAAGATTGTTTCTGTTCTGGATAACTTCTCAACGGCATTCACTAAGAGCGATAAATTGCTTTTGGTAAAGGGCGCAGAGAAATTGGCGGAAGAAGCAAAGAAAAATAAGCAATTTGGGTAAAAAGTCGGCGGATTATGTGATTTTTTCACATTTTCTGCTGATTTTCACTCAACATGTGCAAAAAATTTGTTTATGTGAGCAATTATGAAACAGCTACGACTTGATTTTGCGGACTATTCTGCCAGAGAGCAGGAACGGGATGCGATGCGTTCACGTTTCCGGCAAGTCTACCTGATGCGCGTTGATGGCAAATGGGCGCATTATACACTTGTCGACGGAAAAGAGGATTACGATAGCCACGACGGCGATTTGACGCAGACATATTACGAAGTTAAGCAGAAGTTACCGCAACACTCGGTTAAGGTAATCCAAAACAAAGGGCTTGAAGATTATCTGCGCGATATGTTACCGAAAAAGAAACAAGCGCAGACAAACAGTAAACAATTAACAATATGGGGGAAAAATGACGGTAGAGGATATTAAATTGGACGACAGCGAGCGGACGGTTTGCGAGGTGTGGAGTCGCGTAATGGGTTATCATCGCCCTGTAAGCGAATTTAACCGCGGTAAAAAAGAGGAGTTTTACGAAAGAAAGTGTTTTACCGAAGAAAAGGCGGTAAGTCATTTAATGCTTGACAATGCGCTTGCGGCGGAGTAATATATATATACTATTTCACGGAAGTCATTATGCGATTTCTAAAGGGGGCGGGGCTTAATGGCTCCGCTCTTTTTTTGTTTTAAAATGACGTTGACAATTAACGTAAATTTGATAAAATTATTGTGTTAAAAATCTTTGTCAAAGAATAGCAACTTGCACAATTTATGCACAAATAAAAACAAGCTAAATGACAAGTAATTGAAAATAAAAGAAAATACGTTGCAGGCGTAGCTCATCAGGATTGAGTACTGTATATATTTAAGTGTTTGTTTTTTCGTTATTCATAATTTTTGTTTTTTGCACAAATACGCTTTTTTTTGCACAAAGCTGCACAAAAGATGTACATTTTTTTCTCACTTAAAAACATCTTCCAAAGCGGCGCGTTTTTGTTCATCCAAAACATGCGCATATTTTATTGTCGTCTTTATATCCGAATGTCCTAAAATTTGTTGTGTGATTTTCAAGTTTCCGGTTTGTTTTAATATCCACGTTCCGGCAGTATGGCGCAACGTGTGAAAGTTGAAATATTTTATATCGGGGTTTTTTAATTGTTTGGTGTGCGGTTTATAAAAAGTGTTATGCCATGCGGTCTCAATTTTGCCGATGCGCTTTCCTTTGAACGTAAAAACATATTCCGAGCATTTGGGAAGCGCAATCAATACATCTGCCAGTTTATCAATCATCGGTACCGACAGATTTTTTCCGCCGTCTTTAGTGCGGTCTTTAACTGTCAGATTGATTGTTTTATTTATAAAATCCACGTTTTCCCACTTCAAATTCAATATATTACCGAGCCGCATGCCGGTATATAATGCAGTATAAATTATCGGTTTTATATGAGTAGGGGCGGCATCTATAATTTTTTGCGCCGTTTGCCAATCGGGCAAATATTTAATGTTTTCGGCTTTTTCTTTGAGCTTATAGCGAGAAAATTTTATTTTTGGTATATTATATCCGCGGTCTTCAATATAGTGAATGACGGCGGATAAAACAAACAAATAACGGTTAATTGTGCCGTTTGTGCGCCCTTTGTTTTGATAATCCTTTATAAAACGGATTACATCATCATCGGTTATTTGTGAAAGTGTTTTGTTAAAATATTGTAATAAAATATTGAGTTTACGGAAAGTATCGTCGGCGGAATTATAAAATCTGGCTTGATTTTCAAAGAACATAGCAAAGGCTTTTTCGGCGGAAATATCGACTTTATCGCCTGCCGTCAGTTTTGCCTTTGCGTTCAGTTCTTCGATATATTTAAGGCACCATTGCGCCGCTTTTTCGGGAAGTATTTGTCGCGTAGTTGTGCGAGTGTTAATTCTGGTTCCGTCTGCTGCGATGAATGAAACGTACGCGTGATAAACTTCGCCTCGCTTGTATAGTCGGAATGGAACGTTGTGTTGTTTAGCCATTGCTCTAATGCCTTTAATGGGTAACGGCGGACTTTGCCGACGATTTTATACCCGATGTTGCCCTTTGTAACTTCCGCCATGAACGTGCGATAATTCAGATTGAGCCATTTTGCCGCTGCCGCACCGGTAAGAAGTTGAATCGTATTTTCCATATTCTGCCTCCGAGAGTCAAGTTTAAAGTTTAGTTGTGTGTATTTAATTTATTCAATTTTTCTTGTGCCATAAGCATCCATACTTTTAAAATATGCAAGTCTGAATTATAAAAATTCCATTGCGGAAGTGTCTTTTTGATATAATCCCGCCAATCTTCATTTAGCTTTTCTTCTTTTAGGTTATTGCGTTTTTTAAATTGAGCGTATTTCATCTTTCCCGTTCCTTTTGTTGTTTAATCCATTGTATTTGTTCTTCCCGTGTTAAATCACGGATTTTTTCGCCGTCTGGGTGGACAATCGCCACCGGTCGCCAGTGGTTATAATACGGCAAGTCATCATCGTCTGTACGGCGTTTAGAAGTGCCGCCAAACAATTCGTTCATTATATCGCAGTCATCGGTATCTTTAGGCATTTTTATAACTCCTCGTTTTTCTTTTCTATCCACATCATTGAATATGCGAGCAATAATCCTGTAATCATTGCGGCATAATCTTTTGATTCCCAACCTAGTGCTTCGCAAATTCCCGTCAATATTGAGCTATAAATACCATACATAAGGATAACAACAAAAACAGCCAGTAAGTGTTTAAATACTTTACTCATTTTCCTAACTCCTCTAAATCTTTAAGTGCTTTTTCTGCCGTTGATATAGGCGTAAAACGGTGATTGTTGACAATCTCATTAAGCCACCATTTTGCACGATTAAACTTTTCCAATAGTTTAATATTTGTTGCCATAGCTTGATTAACAGCTTCGTTCATATTTTGTAGTTCCTCATAACTCGGCACAGGTGCAAGGACTTCTTCAACATACTTATCTTTTTTATTCTTCCATACTTTACCCTCAAAGAAGTCAATAAAAACTATATCAACAATTTTTATATAATACCACCCACAAGGTAGTTTGCCTTTTTTCCATTGTTCTGTTAAATCAGTCATCTTGTTTAAACTCCTTATTGTAGTGCGGACACGTTCTCGGTGTGAAGTGATGTTCGCCATATATTTCACAGTCGTGGTCGATGTCGTTCCATACCGGACAATACCGCTTGCAGGTCATTCTTGGCTTTTTGTTATTTTGTTTCTCAATACAAACAAGCGTGTATGCTTGTCGGTTTGGGTTTTTCTCAAGCCACTCGATTTCTTCTTTTGTGAGCCGCCGCCAACACGGATGCTCGCACGGTAAATTGCAGGCTGTAAAATCTAAACTTCTATTCGGCATCTTTGCACTCCAAGTCTAATTCTTCGCCGATTTCGTGCAATCTTTTTGCCATTTCAAGAGCAACTTCTGTAACAAATCTTATCGGTTTATCTTTTAAGACTTCCCGTTGTTCAGCTTCGGTCATATCACTAAAGCATACGTTTTCAAATTTGCCGTTGCGTTCAATTCTAAAGTATATACCGTCGAGATTTCTATTCATTTTCTACCTACCTTTATTAAACTCTTTACTGTTTACAGCTTCTTGCCAAGTCGGATATTCGGCGATGAGTTGATGACAAGACATATTTTTTTTACAAAACATTCCTGAAGGACTACCATTTTTATTAATCATTGATACCCACCAATATCTGCCATAAGTTTTTTCAATATGTGTTATGACTTGTTTTACATTAAAGACTTTATATATTTGCCCGACTTTAATCATCTTCTTTTCCTCAAAATAGAGGTTGTCGTAATCCGGTTCGTTGTTCATCTCGTTACTCCATACGGTCTATAACTCCACGCAAAAAACTTGTTTTTATCGCAGAAGTCCTTAAACCATTTGTCATCTTCTAAAATAGTTCTATCGGATAAATCCATTTCATACCAATCATTATATCCTTTACGGTCTTTTTTTACCAAGTATATTTTCCGGCTAAAATCAGGTATTTCTGCTGTATCGTGAAAATCGTTCATTGTCTTTCCTTTCATATAGAGGTCGGGGCGGGTAGAAAAATTTAGTTAAAAATGTTGATGCGTTATTGCAGACCGCCCCGAGGTTTGCGAGGGAATAAATAAGGAAACAAAAGAGGCCTTTCATTTAGGTTAAAGGTTAATCCGCATTCCCTCGCGGGGTGGGCGGCTACGGAGCAACCTGTAACCGCCCGAAGGTTTTGCGTCTTTCGTTGTGGATTCTTCGCTCCGCTCAGAATGACGCGTTATTGTGTTAAAAAGGTATGTCGTCATCCATATCGTCATCAAACGCTTGCTCATTTGCTTGCGGTGTATATTCCGCCGGTGCCGCTTGCGTCGGCTTGCTATCGAGTAGCATTATTTCGCCGTTAAACGGTGCAACGACAATTTCCGTTACATAGCGTTTTAAGCCGTTCTGGTCTGTATATTCGCGTGTGCGGATAGTTCCCTCGATATACGCTTGTGAGCCTTTTTTAAGGTACTTTTCCGCCAGCGTAACAAGTGCCGGATTTGTTATGACGATATTATGCCATTCGGTGCGCTCTTTGCGCTCGCCGGTGGTCTTATCGTTCCAAGTTTCGGAAGTGGCAACGGTAAAGCTCGCGATTTTTCCGCCGTTTGTAAAGGTGTTAATCTGCGGGTCTTTGCCAAGTCTGCCGATAATGATTGCTTTGTTAATTGATGCCATTGTTAATTACCTTTCGTTAGTTGTTCAAAAATATATTTTCCAAGTTCAGGGGCAACCATATTGCGTAATACTTGCCGCTTGTCTATGCCTTCAAACTTGTATTTGCTAAGGTCAATGTGTTTTTTCTTTTCTCGTTCTTTGTTGCTTCCAATCCATACTCTGTCCGTGTCAATTTGCGTGGACATTATAAATTTGTTACTCCAAAAATGGTGTCTATGAATTGAAAATGCCGGTTGAATAAACGGCTTATAATATGGTATTACGTTTTCAACAACCCAGTCCTTTTTGCAAAAATGCGTTAAAAATACTATTTCCTGCCAAAGTTTAGCATCCGGAAACACGGCATCGTATCTGCCGATTTCAGCAGCCATCCGGCGAATATCGCTATGGCTTTGGCACGGCGGGCTTGCCCATATAAAATCAAATTCTTTATAGTGATTGAGTAAATACTCGTGGGCATCGCCGACAATAACCGTATCATTCGGATAAAGGTCTTTATAGCAAGCGGCAACCGACGGATTGAGTTCGACTGCCGTTATTTCGTGGTCGTTACCCCAATACATTCTGTTTCCGCCTACACCGGCATAAAGGTTGAGTATTTTCATCAGTTATACTCCATTTCATACCATTGTTTAATACCTTTGAGGATTGCCTCGTATTTTTGCGCTTGGTTGCTGCCGATAACTCCGGCGGCATCCATATCGCGCTTGCACATATCGATTGCGGTTTTGGCCTGCTCTTTGCTTGCATCTGCCCAAGAACACTCCACAATCACACCATCGCGGCGTTTAACCAATCCGGCCACGCGTTTATAATACAGCCGGAGCGCGTCATAATCGCCGAATGATGAACAGCCGGACAGCCAGAAACATTGCAACAAACTATGAAACAAATTGTTTTGCTTGGCGGTTTTGTAAGCCTGCGCCGAGAGTAAATCAAAATACACAATATCGCCCGCAATCTTATCAATGCGCTTTAATGCCTCCGGCAACGGCGCGAATATGTGTTTTGCTTCGTCTTTGGATAGTTGCATTGTTATTTATCCTTAAAAAACTTCGCAAAGGTTTCGTTACCGTATTGTCCAGCGGTTAATTTAATCAGCTCGGCAATCGTATATTTTGCTTTGGTTTTGGTTAAGCTGCTGACAAAGTGTTTTGTTCCGGCTTCGCAAGCTCCAGTGATTACACGATACATTTTAATCGCCTCGGCTTTGGTAACAACAGAATCAAGCGTTAAGTCCGCATATTGCGAGGTGTCGCGGTTGCTGATTTTGTAGATTAAATCCGCTTTGGCCTGTTTGATGGTGTCGCCGTGGGAATAATACTCGCCATCGGTTACGACATAACTTTCTTTATCAGAGTTGAAATTATGTACCTTATATACATTGCCTTTATGGCTGATAACTGCGCAGCGGATATTATCAAATTCCATGCTTTCATGAAATTCTTTGTTGTAAAGGCAATACCATGTGTCGGCTTTGATTGTTTTTCCGTCTATGTATTCTGTTTTAACATGATAAACTTCATAGTTTCCATCTTTGTTTTTGCGATATTCAGCAAGTGTAAGCCATGAACCTTTTTTACCTTTAGCGATAGAGTTAATACCAATAGCGGCAATAACTGATTTTTCGCCTATACTATCAATCTGCGCCCAGTTGCCACTCGAGCCAATCTGCGCCCAGTTGCCACTCGAGCCAATCTGCGCCCTGTTGCCACTCGAGCCAATCTGCGCCCAGTTGCCACTTGAGCCAATCCGCGCATCGTCGCCACTCGAGCCAATCCGCGCCCAGTTGCCACTCGAGCCAATCTGCGCCCAGTTGCCACTCGAGCCAATCTGCGCCCTGTTGCCACTCGAGCCAATCTGCGCCCAGTTGCCACT
>JAEIGA010003085.1_pt1 | contig 26238 bp, 19 predicted proteins | sample 9270691 | NCBI WGS metagenome assembly JAEIGA01 (sample SAMN17057246, study PRJNA624740) | gut metagenome | biome: biome; isolation source: fecal sample | host: Bos grunniens | place: China: Xizang | collected 2019 | reverse complement strand
TCTCTAATACTAAAATAAGATATTTCATCCTTAGAATTACATCCTGTGCAACATCTTACATTAGGTGCAAAACCTAATATTTTTAAAAGTCTTAATTTAAATACAGCTGTTATAAAATCTAAATTCTTATCTGTTTCAGATATCATATACAAAGTATTTAAAAACAATTTAAGTGTATTATAAGAATTTTGATTTTCAGTTGTTACATCATTTATTATTTTAGTTAAATGAGATGCATATGTAAGCTTATCTAAATCAGTTCTAATATTATAGAAAAGTTCTATCGTTTCACAAGAATTCATAGTATATGTCTCAGAACCTTTAAATAGCATATATTCTCCAAAACATAAAAATTGCGTACCGCTAAGAAGAAGGCTTTTTGGCCTTCTTGAACCTTTTGCACTGCACGCAATCTTACCCAAATTGGGGGTCAAGATTGTAAGCATCTTGTCAAAATCCCCCATATTACTTTCTGATATAATTATTCCATTTACCTTTACTTGTTTCATCTATTGTTACCTTCAAATTTTCTTCTATATTTTTTACTTCAACAAATTCTAAATATGAATTTATATCTCCAGTTTGCTTAAATGTATTCCATGCGATGTTACTTAGCATACTGTTTTCCTTTCTTATACAAATTTAGTATTTGTATATATCTTTTGTAAATTTTAGAAGATTTATACTGGTATTTTATTTTAATTTAAATTTATTTACTATATTATCTTTTTCTAGCCAATCTTCTTTAACTTTAACCCAAACTTTTAAATTTACTTTTGTATCTAGCATCTTCTCTAAATCTTGTCTTGCATAACTTGCAATACGTTTAAGTAAATTTCCACCTTTACCAATTATAATGCCTTTATGAGATTCTCTCAAGCAATAAATAGTAGCATCTATATCATAAATATCTTGCCCTTTAGAAGTCACTCTATCTTTAAAATTTTCAACTTCTACATATATTCCATGAGGCACTTCATCATCTAATAATTTTAATGCTTTTTCTCTAATTATTTCTTCAGCAATTTGTCTCATTGTTTGATCTGTATATTCATCATCTGCATAATATTTAGGTCCAACTGGTAATAATTTTACAAGTTCATCAACTATTATTTGTGTACCATCATCTTTACTTGCAGATATTGGAACTACAGCTTTAAAGTCATATTCTTTGCTATATAGTGTTATTAAATTTAATAATTTATCTTTTTGAACTAAATCGATTTTGTTTATTACTAATATACATGGTTTTTTAGACTCTATGATTTTATCTAAGATTCTTCTATCTCCTCTTCCAATCTCATCAGAAGTTGCTTCTATTAAAAATAATATAACATCTACTTCTGAGAACATTGTGAATGCAGTATCAACCATTGTTTCACCAAGTTTAGTTTTTGGTCTATGAATACCTGGTGTATCAGTAACAATTATTTGATATTTATCATCATTTAAAATTGCTTTTATTGCAGTTCTTGTTGTTTGTACTTTATTAGCTGTTATTGCAACTTTTTCTTTAGCAAGTGAATTAAGAAGTGTAGATTTTCCTACATTTGTTCTTCCAACTAAAGTTACAAAACCTGATTTAAATTCTTCCATTTTCTATTCCTTTTCTAATTATTCTGCTATTGTTACGTTAGCATCTATTGGGCATACATTTACCCATGTATTACCATCGTTAACTTTTATTTCATTTCCTTCTAAATCAACATATTGTGTTTGTGCTGATCTTGATTCTTTATTACATTTAATTTTTATTGCTTTACCATTTGTTATATAATATCCATCTAATGATCCAACTGTTACAACATCTTGTCTTCCTTTATTTTCTCCATCATTTAATGTATAGTTTTCAGCAAATGTTACAATGATATTTTTTGTAGTAACTTTTTCTCCAGTTACTTCATCTTTCATCATTCTACCTTTTGAGTATCTTGTATATCTTCCTGTTTCTTCATCATATTCATATCTTACTTTATGATTTGATGAATATGGAATTGTAATTGTATTAGCTACTAAAGCGCCTTCTCCATCTAATACAACTTCTTCTTCAACATAGTTTAATACACTATCTTGTTCAGATGTTAAACTATATCCTTTGTCTTTAGCAATTTGTTTAATTGATGGGATATTTGTATAAGCATTGTGTGGAGCATTTTTATGTGTTGCTCTCCAATATAATGATGTTGCTGTTCTTGCAGCACCAGTATCATATGCTTGTCCATTAATATTGTTTATTTTAAATGTTTTCATTTGCTCATCAGCTTGTGGGCTCATTCCTAAATGAGCATATATAGCATCATTTTCCATAGCATAATCTAAGAAATAATGTCTTGATGATCTAATTGGACCTACTGAATCACAATCTTGTCCTTTAAATAAAGCCATTAATCTAGATTCATTTCCTTCTACTATAATTTCATATACCATATATGTTGAATTAAGTGAAGCTTGTGGTTGAGCATTTACGTTATTATCAATCATAAACGCGATTGGTCTTTCATTTCCATTAAAAATTTTAATATTACTTTTTTCTTCTACTTCTTCTTTTTCATTTTCTTGCACATTTTCTCCTTGTGCTACATCAGTTACTTGGTCTTTTTCACCTAGGTTTTCTCCCACCTTAAAACCCATTTTGTAGAAAAACAAACCACCGATTAATGCAATTGCAATTACTACAATTATTAAAACGTTCTTTTTCATAAGTGTTTTCTCCTTTTTTAAATTTATTTTAAAATTTTATAACCAATTTAATAAAGCCAAAATCTTTGGCCCGAAAATTATTACTCCGACAACAACAGCTCCTAAAGCAACTAAACTAACAGCACCAGCTGCTGTATCTTTTATAACTTTTACTTTTAAATTATATTCCATAGTATATAAATCTGCTAGTTTCTCTATAGAGGTATTCATAACTTCAAAAGCAAATACTAAAAAAATTGTAAGTCCAAGTATAGCCAATTCAATAGCACTTACTTTTAAAATTATTGCAGCTATAACAACTAAAATAGCAGCAACTATCTGAATTTTTATATTTCTACCATCTTTTATAAAATACAAAATTCCTTCTAGTGAATATTTAGCAGCTTTTATAAAACTTTTATTTTTCCACTTATTTTCCTCTTCCATACGCATTGCCTCTTATATTATTACTATTCACGAACAATTTTTAATTTATTTAAAACATTTTCTTCTTTAGCTCTCATTATAGCTTTTTCTTCTTCATTCATATGATCTTCACCCATTAAATGATAGAATCCATGAACTACCATATAAGCTAATTCTCTTTCGAAACTGTGCCCATATTCTTTTGCTTGTTCTTCAACTCTTTCTATTGATATAACAATATCACCTAATGTCTCTTCAAACTCTAAATTTTCTAAAGATTTAATCTCATCTTTTTCGAACATAGGAAAAGATAATACATCAGTTGCTTTATCTATTTGTCTATATTCTCTATTTAATTTTTGGATATATTCTGGATTTGTTAAAGTAACAGAAATATATAATTTATAGTCATCTATTTTTTCTGTTTTAAAACACTCTTCTAGAACTTTATTAATTAAATCTTCTAAATCTTTGTTTTCATCAAAATCTACATATTCTATTTCTGCAAATCTTTTCATACATTTCCTTTCTACTAATAAAGACGAGCGATTAACAACATAAATATTGAATAATCTTAGCTCGTCTTTTTTACATTTTATAATTTAACAAAGTGACCTTGTCTTGTTTTACAAGAATTTTTTAGTTTTCTCATAGCCCCTAAATCAACTAATTTTGCTTTATAGAAAGCTCTGATTTCAGCATATCTTTCATATTCATCTGCTGTATCATGTAACTCTCTTTTTAAAGATAAAATCTCTTTTTGTTTAGAAGAATCTGTTTTACTATAAGCATCCCAGAATTTCTTATAATCGTCACGTTCTGATGGTTTGTCCCAATATACTTTTGTAGACAATAATTTAACGTTATATGCTTCAATCAATTCTAACAATATATGATATGTTGATTCTTTTTTATCTTTTAATTTAGTTTTCACAATTAAGTTACGTGTATCTTTTAATAACTTATTATAACATTGTTCTGCCGCTACAAGTGGTAGACTATGTGTAAATAATAATCTACTTAATCCAAGTAATATCATGTTTTTCTCTAAGAAGTCTTTTTCATCAAGTTTTCCAACATTGAATTTTTCATATTCTTCATATTCTTGAATAATTTTTCCGTATTTTTCTGTTCCTTCTATTTTTAGCTTAATTGGTAATATATTCTTAATGTAATCTTCTAATGTTTCAAATATTTTTTTGTAAAGCTCTACTTGATTAACTCTTTTAGCTCTTAAACCATCTGCTAATTTTACTGAATAGTTCTTTAATAATCCTTTATATATGATGTCAATTTTTTCTATATATATTGAATTATATTTTGATAAGATTTTATCTTTCTTACCAGCACATAAACTTTGATAATCTAAATCTAGTAAAAATTTTTGTTTTCTATACTTATATTCTAAGTATTCTGTATCTTTTAAATGAACTATTGTATAGTAATTAGAAAGCGCATCTTTTTCAAATGTTGAAGCAATATTATTTTTTACTTTTTTATAAATAGAATCCATTATATGTTTATCAATTGATTCTAAATATAAAGTATAACTTTCTTCATATCTATTACGACATTGATCTTTTTTTGCAACATCATTTGACTCTTCTGAAACTTTAAATAATTCATAGTTTTTAATTGCAGCACTTCTCTTAATATTTATCATCATACCATTAATACCAATTTTTGTTGGTGTTAATAGTTTTGTTAAAGTATTAGAAACTTTGCTAAAAAACGTTGTATCATTTGAAAGAACCTTCAGACTTCTTTCCTCAACCATAACTCCCATCCTTTCTATTTAGCGACTTTAGTTCCAATTTCAATTTGGATTTCGTATGTTAATTTGACTGATATACCGCATTTGATTTTCATTAACTACTACATCTCTTCTTTTGTATTTCTCGTTATATTTAGAAATATTGTATGTCACTTCTAAATTTTCTTCTAATTCCTTTAAAATCTTGTTTTCAAGTTCTTCTTTCGAATAAGTTTTATTCTCTAAAATATATTCTTCGCGAATAATTTTTTCGATTTCAAAAGGAAATAAAAATTTAGAAAATAATTTGATTTTATTATTTGTCCTTATTGTATCATACTTTTTGAATTTTGAAACCCTTTTATTGAAATTTATTTTATTTTTTTTAATATTTATTGAAAAATCCGTTTCTACATTACCTGTTTTAACTTTATTTTCTTGTACAAAGTTTTCAAATTTCTCTTTTGATACGTATACTACCCCTGTAATATCAGCATCAGCACAAACATCTCTAACTCCTTTGTACATTCCTTCCATTACACCTTCAACTAAAACATCACCTTTTTTCACATCTTGACCTATTGTTACTCTTGGAGTTCCATTTCTTACAACCATTTTAGTTATTTTTGCATCTTGAATTGCTATTATATTAGAAGAAACATTATTATCAATTACATCAGGAATTTCTATTGCTTCTTTTATTTGTGCATTTATTTGGGTTCCTTCTATATCAATTCCAATCCATGCAATTTTTGGATTTTCTATTTTAATTTCATTTTCAATTTTTTCAAAATTTATATTATGCTTACTTTTCCCAATACTTATCCCCTTTTTATTAAGAATATCAACAATATCTTTTTCAAGCATATGTTCACATCCAATTACATCTATATCCCAAATAAAATTAGACAAAAAGATAATAAAAAATGCAACTGCACTTAGTGCAACTGCAAACACTTTTCTTTTTTTATATTTATTAAGAAAAAAAGGAACTCCTATTTTCCTTTCTATTCTAACTCTACATTTTGTCTTTTTTGCTATATGCTTAATCTTTTTAAAATCTCTCTTTAAAACTTCAAATTTTATATATGTACCAGTATCGCTTACTAAAGAGCAAATATCGACATTTTCATTCTTACACAAATTTAAAAATCTATTGATAAAGAATCCTTCCAAATTCACTCTTACATATCCAAACCAATGATAATAAATCCATTTCATCAACATACAATTCCCTCACTAATTTATTGCATTTTTATATTTTCAAAATCAATATTTTCAATTTTTCCACTAACAAGCACATCTGTATCAGCCATCTGATTTAACTTTAAATTAAAGCCATTTATATTAATATTACCTAACTCTGTACTAATCCTTACAAAGAAATTTTCATACTCTAATATTCCCTTAAAGTTTTCAATTAATATTTCATCAAAACCAGTTATTGTTACCTTAGGTATACCAGTAACAACTTCTCTAGGTATTTCAAGAAATCTATTTATTCTACTATATTCTTTCATATAACACTCCTTTTTAATAATATATATTCTTAAACACCTAATTTTATGCAAAATAAAAAGAGTAATTTTAACTTTACTTAAAACTACTCTTAAACATTTATTCTTCTAATATTTTTTTTATTTCTTCATCATCTCTTAGCGAAGGATTTATATATTCTATAACTTTCCCTTTACCTTTAGTAACTGCCGCCATCGCTACATCTTTATCAGATCTTAATCTTAAACTAGCATACTTTAAAATTATAGGTTTATTTTTTACAGCTTCTAAAACAACATCTTTGTCATCTCTTAATTCTTGACTTGCAAAATATAAAACTTGACCATCATTTTTGCACGCTTCGATTAATACATCTTTATCACCTTTTAATCTATCACTTGCATAACAACAAGTCCATCCAGATTGTTTTACTGCAGTTAGTAATACTTCTTTATCATCTTTTAGTTCATCACTAGCAAATTCTAAAGCACCACCATCAACTTGGATAGCATTCATTATTACTTGTTTATCTGCACGAATCTCTTCATTAGCCCATTCTATTAATGTTGGCATCTTCTTAACTGTTTCTAAAAAATACTCTCTATCATTTGTTCTTTCTCTTGCTTCAATTACTTCAGGACTGTCAGCCATTTCTTTATTGTATCTCCTTTTTTCTAAATCTATCTAAAAATAAAAATCTGATTTTTTCTCGTATTTTTCCCTCACTAATTTTCTTTCTTGTCTTCTTTTTTTAGATTTATTATCGAAATACATAATTCCAAATAATAAACAAAGAATACTAACAAAGAATAATTTATTCTTTAGTAAATTTACCAAAGCACCAATTTTAGGCATAGTTAATACTACTTTACCAACAATATTTTCGTATTTAACTATTTCTTCGTCTTCTACTTTATTATTATCACCTTTAGTAATAAATGCCGGTCTCATATCAGCCGAAATTACTCTGTCTATTCTATGAGTAATCACTTCATTATCTCTAATAAAAGTAATAATATTACCTTTCTTATAAGACTCTATTTCATATCCTTTTTTAACAATTACTATATCATTAATCTTAAGTCTTGGACTCATACTTTCGGATATTACAGTATATAATTCTATATTAAAAAAACTAGGACCTTCCTTAGAATTTCCTAGTTCAATAATAATCAAAAATAAACTAAATAATATCGTAGGAATTAACAATATATATAATAATATGAATAAGATTCTATTTATTTTCTGCTTACGTTTTATATTCTTCGATATAACATCAGCTTCGTATCTCATTCAGTTCCCTCTCTATTTTTTGCTTATCATTTGTTTTGCTCTTTCAACAAAAGCTATATTACTTAAGTCTAAACCACTCTTTCTAATGTTATAAAAATCAACTACTTTTGTAACATCTGCAAGTAATGATTCAGCATCTTCTTCTAATGTTTCTTTTTCAACAGCTAAATTTAATATTTTATATCTGTTAGAAATAATTGAAGTAATATCTGGTTCTTCAATTAACTTAATGTTGTTAAGCATTACTTTATATGGTTGATCTATAAAGTCAATTAATTCTTGTAATTCATCTAGAACTACTACATCTTCTTCTGCATATTCTGTATTAATTAAATTATATACATATGTGTAGAATGATGTTGCTATTTTAAACATATATTTAATTGAACAATTATCATCAACAAATTCTGCTATTCTAACATTAACAGCTGCTTGATCTAAATCTTCATACATTTTCTTAATTTCTTTAATTTGTGTATTAGAAATTACTGGGAACTCATAAATTTTTCTGTCCCATTTTTTCTTGAAGAATCTAAATAATGGATTTTTACTTTGTTTAATTAATTGTTTGTTTTTACGATTTTCTTTTAAAAGATCTTGTTCTTTTTTACGAAGTTCTTTTTCTTTACTATCGTAAGCTGCTTTATATCCATCTTTATTTTTAAATCTTTCTCTTAAATCATCAATTATAAATTTATATTTTAAATATACTTTATATTCTTGAAGTGTATTTAACAATTTACCAAAGTTCATATCAATTTCAGCTTGTTCATCTTCACTAGCTTGATAATAATCTTTAATTGATAATCTATCATATAATACGCTCATTTCTTTTGCGTTGAAATCTTTAATTTTCCATTCGCCATTTAAGAATTTATCTAATATGAATTTAGGATCTTTTCTTTGTAATTTAATTAAATCTTTATTTAAATCAAAGTATTTTCTAACTAATCCATTTTTATCTAAATTCTCTTTAGCTAAAATTGCTTGATTTCTTTCTGCTAATTCTTTTTCAATTTTTTTAGAATTAACATGGTAAATATATCTTAAATTAAGTTCTATATGAGTTACTATATCAGGACATTTCCAATAAATATTTTCGAAAGTTTTCTTTAATACATCAGAATCATCAACTGAACCATTGTTATATTCATTTAAATATACAGTCATATATTCTGTTGTTGAATCACTATAACAAAAATCATCTATTGAAACTACTACACCATAATTTTTAAGAATATCTAAAAATTCTTTTATATTAGCGTTAAGAAGTTTTAAATCTCCTTCGAAGAATGTACTTAATTTATGTGTAATTCTATCTAATCCTAGTTTCTCATATGCAGTATTTAATTCATTAAATAGTTCAACATTTCTAATTTCATCTACTTCTTTTTGTAGTTTTGCTACTTCTGGATTTTCTTCAACTTGAATAAGCCTTTCATATCTAGATGTTATTTCATTCCATATAACTTCTTTGATTTGTTCTGCTTTTTCTAACATTTCAGTTGCTTTAGCTACATATTGAGCTTTATTTTTCTTTGTGTTTATAGGTAAAACACTCAAAACTTCCTTGTTACTTGATATATATTTGTCAAATTCTTCTAATATATCACTCATTATTCATCAGTACCTTTCGCTTTTTTTTCTTTTTCTAAAAATGCTATATATTCTTCAGTTTTTTTATATAGCTCTAATAGATCTTCGTTTCCTAATTTTGGTAATTCCAAATTTTTATCCATTGTACAAAATCCTTTCAGAAATAATATTCTATACGCTTATATTATATATTAAATAAAAAATCAAGTCTAGTTTTATACACAACTTTTATATGTCATTTTCATTACAATTTCAAGCATTTAAAAGGACGATGTTTTCACATCGTCCTAATTTATTATTTAATTACTAAATAAGAATAAGTATCTCCAATATATTGATATTTTGTTTCTGTATACGTTCCAGTTACTGTTCCGTTTTCATCTACTTCTTCAACTTCAACATCTTCTAAATCATATAGTGTATAAACTAATCTATATGTTCCAGATACCAAATCTTCCTTAGTCGTATAATTAAATACGAATTCATCAATTTGAATTTCTTCTTCGTCATCATTATTATTGTTATTATTATTTACAACAGCTTCAATCTCTTCTGTAGATAAAGCTTTGTATTCATATTCTCCATTTACTTGAGTTAATTCTTCACTTACGTAATCCGCTAAGTCAACTTTTTCATACATTGTAGAATTTACTGTTTGATAATTTCTTCTTAATAATTGAACTGTAACATATGGTCTATTTAAACCAGAATGATATTCAAGTGTTACATTTACATTTTTATTTGTTTCAGAAATATATCCAGTATCTTCTTCAAGAGTATGACCTGTTGTTTTATCAATAACAGCTTGTTCAACTGGAATTATTGTATTTAAACCATAAATATTATCAACAACTTTTAAATCAACTTCTCTCGAATCAGAAGCTTCTACACCAAAATAAATACCATCAGCTGAACCAAATGATTCAATTAAAATTTTATACTCACCATTTAATGTACTGTTTTCTGTATTTATTTCTATTTCAGAGAATAAGTTAGATACCTTTTCAGCAACTTTAATTCTTGTAGTACCATCTGCTCTTGGGTAATAATTAAATTTTTCTTCATCACCTTCAGCATCTTTTTGAGTAATTGTATAGTAAGTTCCCATTAATGATGATCCTGGTATTACTTCATATAATCCTGTAGAAGGATTTTGGGTTAACAATGTTACTCTAACACCCATCTTTTTATCAAAGAATCTTGTATCGTGAACTGCTACCGTATTTTCTTCAGAATTATTGTCTGTATCATTATATACAATCTCTAACTCTAATGTTGTGTTTGATCCAGGATAAATAGTATTCTTTGTTAAATCAGCATCAACAATTCTAATTACTGAATCAGCATTATATAAACCAAAATTCATATTTTGTAACTGTTCATCCATTACGGCAAATATTGGTTTGTAACCCATTGGATTTCCAGCGTCGTCATATTCAAAGCCTCTTAATACCAACGTAAACAATTGGTCTTTAGCAATTTCAAATGTCGTCCTATCTGCAAACTGAGCATTTTCAAAATCGACCGTAAATATAAAGTTTTCATATTGATACTTCGTACTTGCATTATAATAATCATCCATCATACCTACTTCATCAAATGTTTTATCTATACTTCCCATTTCAATAAAGTCTTGTAATCTATATTCTCTCTTATTATTTTGTACATCTTCTGCTGTAACAACATAATAATAATATGCTGGATTAAAATTATCGTGTCTATCAATCATTGTTATTGTTGTATTTACTGGGAACACATAATCTGTTTGTATTACTCTATATGCATCCGCATTATACATTTTTTGAACTTCTTCAATTTCATAAAAATTATGTTCAGATAATTCAAAGAATGCTGAAAAACTACTTCTCGTTGTAATATCTGTAGTTGTTGATGTAAACAATTCAAATTGTCTACCAGGAGTAATTGCTGCGTTATAATAGTTTCCTTCATATACAACTGTTGATAAAGCAATATCTATAATAATACGAGCAGTTCCTCTTGTTAAATTCTTTTTCCATGCCACTTCTGCGTTAACACGGAAGTATCCTAGCTCTAAATTCTCTGTTATATTATTTGAGTGATATAAATAGAAATCTAGTGCAGGTGATTTACCAGAGTTTTCAATAATATATACTGAATCTCCAGATCTACTTGCGTTATTTTCAGTTGAATAATAGTTAGTTTCACCATTCATAGCCCAACCACTATTACCAGTTTTCATCGCTAATCCCATCATTAAGTTTGCTTCTTCTGGTCTAGCATTAATATTTGGTATTAAGTTCTTATCAACCAATCTAGCTCCAGAAATTAAACTTGACTCAACAGTTGTTAATCTTATTGTAGCATTTGGATAAGAAATACCATCTAATGTTAACGCTTTTGTACCTAATGTAGAGAATTTAGATGCTGATAAATTAAATGTATAATAGAACACATCTGAATCAGGTCCACAATACCACATATAATATGCAGAATTTTCTGGTGTAGGATCAATATAGTTCATATAAGAAATACTTCTTTTATCTCCATTAGAAGTATCATTGTATTTCTCTTCTGTAATAGATTCACCAGCTTCTAATTCAACTTGTAATTGTTCGAATGTAGTATAGAAACCATCTTCTTCAATTACATGGTTAGCTTTATGTTGTCCTTGAACATAACATCTGTTGTAATCTCTATCAAGCCAATTTACTCTACTATTATATTGATAATCTTCATCATACATACCTTTGTATAAAGCAGTTCCATCAGCATTTTTATACATACCAAAAAATGTCATACCTTGTACTGGTCCATAATCAGAATCACTTGGATCTTCTTCTTTTGCAATATCTAAATTTATACCAGAATACATAAATATTCTATTTAATGTATTGTATTCTATACCTTCATCATCAGTCACTACTAAATCAACATCAGTTACTCTTTCTCCTGCTGTTCCATCTGCATTTTTTTCATATATTACGCTATCTAAAATTAAATAATCAGTTGTGCCCCTTTTAGCTTGAGTTCCAACAGCTTGATATTCTAATCCATCAACACCAGTTACTATTGTTGGAATTGTAACATAAGCTTTTGTTTCATTTCCATCAGTACCTTCCATACTCATAAATTCGCTTAATTTATTAGCTCCATTTCTTAAGTATAAAGTACTATTATTCTTCATCATTAATTTATCTATAATATTTAATGTAAAGTAAGTATCACTAAATTTTGCAGTACTATCTGTTGTACCACTTAATAAAAGTGAAGAATTATCTATCTTAACAAATCCAGCTCTTTGAAGTGAAACCGCTTCTTTAGGAACATCTAAAGTTCCGTAATTTCTAATTGTAATTGTTCCACTAGTTCTAGCACTAGATGCGTTTCCTGAAGCAAATATACTTGATTTAAAATCTAGTTTTGGTTGGTTTAAAAGATTATAACCCTCACCATCAACATTAATATATGTTGTTCCAGTAACACTTATTGAGTAGAAGTCGAAATCTTCAACACCAATCTTCATTGATTCTCCACCACCGAATACAGTTCCATTAATTAAAATATCATTTTGTAAATAACCTGTTTCAGTTCCATGATAACTATCAATTGCATCTATACCTATATTAGTAACAGTGTCACCATTAACTACTGATGAGTTAGCTCCACCATATACATTCTTACCAATAGTACCACCAGAAATATCAACAATAGATTTTGCTGTTGTTGAATTTTCTTGTCCAGTTTTAGCTGCATTTCCACTTCCAAATACATTTTTTGCTACATTTGTTATACCTTCAACTATAATATGTGAATTTCCATGTACTCTTGCTATATGTTTTGTGTGATCTTCATCAGGAATACCGTTACCAGCTCCAAAAGCATTACTATCAATTGTAGCATTAGTTAATCTAACCAATGTATTTCCTGCAATATCACCATTATCTCCACCACCATAAACATTATATTTTATAGTACTATCTTCAATAGTTACACTAGTATTTCCAGTTACCGTTGCTGTTTGACCACGACCACCACCAAATGCATTACCATTATAGATTGGGTCACCATATACGTCTACAGCTCCACTACCATTTTCTTGTGCTTGACTTCCATCACCTATAGTAGAATTATTTCTAACTATTAAATTTGTATTTCCAGTTACACTTCCTTTTGTTGAAGAATCAGAAGCACCATTACCTCCTGCAAATACATTATATTCAACTTGAGAAGCAATATCGACAATTACATTTGTTTCTGATGGAGATCCTCCTTTAACTTCTCCTTGATCACCACCACCATATATATATGCAACAGTTGAAAAGTTTTGTAAAATTACATTTGTTCCTTGTACTGTAGCTGTATAACCTTTTCCTCCACCAAACAACACGTTTTCAATTGAAGAATCATCAACTTTTACTGAAGTAAATCCACCTACAGTTCCATTGTTTCCTCCTCCATATACAGTATCTTTAACTCTAGATCTTTCTAATATATTAACAGATGTAGAACTTCCTACATTACCATTATTTCCTCCTCCGAATACAACATTAACTACTGAATCTTCAAGGAATTTTATATCTGTAGATCCTAAAACAGCTGCATTATTTCCTCCACCATATATATTTTCACCAACTGTTGATGCAGTTACATAAACACTCGCTGAACCACGAACTTCTCCAGAATCGCCGCCACCATATAAATTATTCGTAACATTTGAATCAACAACAGACATTTGAGTATCTCCAGAAGAAACAGCTGCAGAACCATAACCCGCTCCATATATAGAATCATTAATTTGACATTCTCTTACGCCTATTACAATATTACCTGCAATATCTCCAGAAAATCCTCCACCATATACTTTTTCTATAGTAGAATTAGCAATATCTAATTCTGTACTTTGTGTAACATTTGATGCTTCACCTTCACCAGCTCCATATACAGTATTTATTGTAGAATTATCAACATCAATATAAATTTTTCCATTTACAGCAGCAGATGCACCACCACCGTACACAACTGCAACATCAGAATTATTATAAATTTTTATTAAAGCAGAATCTTTATCAGTTACGTTAGATCCTAAAGCACCTTGATTACCGCCACCATATACAGATTCTTCTATTATAGAACTATCTATATCAACTGTAGATTCACCACTTACAGCAGCTTCGTCACCACCACCGTATACATCTTCTAAAACTCTAGAATTTATAATATCGACATCAGTATCTCCAGAAACGACAGCTGACTTACCTCCACCAAATACTTTTCTATTTGCTTTTGCATCATTAATATTTACAACAGTGTTTCCTCCAACTGGAGCAGATCTACCTCCACCAAATATATTTCCACGAATTTCTGTCGTTTTAGCAGCTCTTGTTCCTGTTCCATCATATTTTATATTACTATGAATTCGAACATTAGTATTACCTGTTACATTAGCTCCATTTCCATAACCAGCACCATACACATCGCCAGCAACAATTGCTCCATTATAACAATATACATTTGATAAATTTAATGTTCCGGATTCATAAGAACCACCATATACATTACCTGAGACTATAGCTCCATCTATATAAACCGCTCTTGGATTATTTCCATTAATTCCAGCTTGCATTCCGCCATTATATACATCATTTACAATATTAGCATTTGGATAGCAATGTACAAATACGCTATCTGTCGTATTAGTTACTACTGAGTTTCTTCCAGCTCCATAAACAGTTCCAACTTGTGTTGATTTAGTTTTACCAACTTCAACATCTATTTTTCCGCCTATTGTACCATTTATATCACAACCACCAAATAATGTAAGATTTGGATAATCTCCGCTATCTACAATAACTTTAACATTTTCACCTGTACTAGCAGTATTTCCAAGTCCTTTTCCACCACCAAAGATTATTCCTGAATATGTAATTTCATTTGAATTATTATATTTATCCTCTAAAATTACAGTTGAACTACCACTAACATTTCCTGCTTCACTACCACCAAATGAATTACCATAAATAAATACATTATTAGTTTTATCATTTATATATAGGTTAGCACTACCTGAAACAACAGTATCACGACCTTTACCACCACCGAAAACTCTATCTGCATCAGTAGCTGAAATATTTCCTATAGTACCTCCTCTAATTTTTAAATATGTATTACCTGAAATTGTTCCCTTAGTATTTGATCCTCCGTAAACAGCTCCTTGTACTTCACCGCCATCTACTATTATTTCAACATGGCCATCAACATTATTATTATTAGGTCCTCCATAAACATTTTTCGCGATTGTTCCACCTAATATTTCAATTGTTACTCCAGCATCAACTTCTATATCAACATCAACATCATTATCTTCTTCTGTTTCTTCTCTTTCAATAGGAATATAATCTAATATATAATTAGTTGTAGAATTTGTTGATGCATCACCATTAGCTATTCTTATATAATATTGTGCTGTTGTATTTTCAGGACCATAATTTGCATTCCAACCATTTCCTTGACTTACATATCTTTCATATGTATGTGAATTTGAAATTATTAATCCTGTATTATTTCCATTTCCAGTTGTTGTTACTGTAAAAGCCATTGGTGTATCAGATAATTCATAGACAGCTTGAGATATTCCTGTTATATGATTTTCATTTACAGGATTCCAAAAATTACCACCAACTTTTACACTTTCAATTGTATATGTATATCTAATACTTAAATATTTCCCAGTTGAAACACTTCTTATATAATATTGATTATTGCCAGTAGCTCTTTCAAACATCCAATCTTTTGGATTTGAAATTTCTGTATATAAATCAAACGCACTTCTTTGAATATTATTTCCAGAACCAACAATATAATAACCCGATTCTCTACCAGAAGCTAACATATATTGTGTTGTAGTGTTTAAAGCATTTGATTTATTTTGAATTTCAGCAACAGGTTCTCTATCTTCATTTCCACTATCGTCTATTCCATAATCAATTCTTCCATAATTTCCGCCACCATAAACACAATTACGAATTTCAGCATCACCGTCAATTATTACATGGCTAGAATAAACTTTTCCTGCAGTATCTTTATAAGGGTCATTTCCATTTCCAGCACCTAATATACAACCGGCTTCTACATCATATAATCTTGCCCCTGCATTCTCGTTTAAAACTTCTCCTACTACAGCGTTACCACCAATATATACTAATGTGTCTCCATTTAATTGTCCTGTTGGATTACTTGAACCAGATTGACCTGCTGTAACACCATTAGAACCACCACTAACACTATAATTAATCGTACCATCCGTAACTTGAATAATTCTATCTCCACGCGTTGTTGAAACTCCAGCTCCACCAACGATGTTTTGAATAAATCCACCTTTTACATATACATATGTTTTAACTGTAGAACTATCAGAACTAATTGCTAATCCACCAAGTATATTAGCAATATTACCACCTTCTACAATCATAATTCTATCACTTAAATCATTTCCTGCAGAGTGTCCTCCTAAATATATTCCTGAAAAAGCTCCATCTCCTGATCCACCATTAAAATATCCCATGCCAAATGTTCCACTTTTTACTATAATAGTAAACATTGGCTCTCCAGCCGTATTAGTACCATATCCACCATCACCAGAACGAGTTGTTGTTCTATTATAAACTGATAAAGTATTATGTTCATCCATTGCTCTATCATAATCATTTCCTAACACCAATGTAGCTGTTACATTTCTCGAAAGATTACTATGATCCGCACTTTTAATATTAGCAAATCGTCCAGTTTCGATAACTATTCTATATGTTAAAGCATTGCTACCTGGACGTCCTATAACTTGAGCAAAAGACGTATTATTAGTATTATTTGGTAACATTCCTCTACAAAATCTAACATTTTTTCCAGAACATCTTAATGCATAATTTATATCTCCGGTTGTTGAAGTACTTGTAGAATTATTACTTCCTGTTAAATTTAAATAAGATAGTTGTAAATCATTTCCAATATCTATATGTGATCTTAAATTTACTGTTGCGGAATTTTTATAATTCTGACCATTATATAAACCAGTTAATGTATACGCTGTATTAGTAATAGTACCAAAACCGCTTAATTCACCACCTTTTAATACAATTATATTTACTTCTCGATTAGAAGCATTATCAATAGATATTCCTCTATTACGCAATAATTCAGCTGCTTTATTCCATGTTTTAACCGGTTGATTTATAGAGCCTATATTATCATCATTTCCTGCATTACTTAAATCAAGAACAACTACATTTGCAGGTACCCAATTAGCCCTTAAATTTACAGTTACATCTCTTGAAGCACCTACATTTATTGTTAATTTTTGTACTTTTGTGTTTTGATTTACCGAAAAACTATAATTTGATTCGTTTGTAGTCCATCCATCAAATCCACAACCAGCAGGTCTATCTATAAATGGATTATCTATCAACTCAAGTGTAATATTATTACTTGAATCAACAGGTACTGCTTTTATATATCTAAATTCAGTTTGTCTTTCATCTGTATTGTCTGAAATATATCCTATTGGCTTTAACTTTGTATAATTAAGTTGCACATTATTCAAATTATTCATTGTTATATTTGTACGATTTCCTAATGAAATTGTAAATTTTAATGAAACAGAATTTGCTGAATGCACCCATGAATGAAAATTATTTCCAGTTACAGTAATTTTATTATTATTAACTGTCATAGAGGTAAATTTATCTCCATTTACAGTTATAGTATTATTAAGATTGAAATTATTATTAGGTACATCAAAAGTCATTGACCATGGGGCATTATAATCTATATAATTTTGACCAGTAGTTGTAATTGTTAATGTTCCTGTATAGTTTCTATATGGATTTGCATCAGTTTCAGTTGGTGAAAATCTAACACTTGCAGTTGTATATGTCAAAGTCTCAACAGCTGAAAAATCATCTGTATAATCATAACCATAATAATTTATATTAACTTTAGCTAGATCATTATATTTATTATTTTTAACACCAGCCATATCATCAGTATAACTTCTACCTTGATAGTAATTTGCATCTGACTCATAATCATCAATCAATATATAATTATCTTGTCTTGCTGCTAAAGCCATTATTACATATTCAGAAAATTCATTTGTTATAAAGTCAACTGAATCAACAGTTTTATCTTCTACATTTATTTTTTCAAATAAAATTTCATCTTCATTTTCTTTAATATGAATAACACCAATAGATTTTCCTAATACTTTTCCATCTAAAACATCTTTTGATTCAACTGAAACATTTACAGTTTGATAGAAATCTTTTGGTTGATACTCAAGATCATCATTCATAATTTTTATATCATATGCTAAATAAATCGTTGCATCTTCAAACTCTTCAACATCTTCAAATTTTTTTGAAGTCTCATCTAAATCTTGTCTTTCAACATTTAATATATAATCTTTTGGAATAAAACCTTTAACAGTTATATTAGACTCAGAAGTTTCCATATTTAATTCTTGTTCATATAATCTTACGTCATTAATTTCTTTTGAATTAAATTCAACAACATAAATTAACTCATCTGCAATAACTTCATCTTCTGTTAAATAAATAACACTTCCTGGATAAACTTCTTTAAGTTTTAACTCATTATTTACAATATTTTCTGTTTCATCAACAACTGTATTTTCATTAGTTGAATCTACAATATTAGTCACTGTATTATCAATAACATCATTACTTACAGCTTTATTAACATTTTCAACAACCTTGTTAACAACAGTTGTGTTTGAAACTGTATTTGTATAATCATCATCAATAACTGTATTAGTAACTGTATTTTTGTTATCTAAATTAGTATTAGTTAAACTATCTTGATCTTCTGTATCTTCATCTTTTTGATTTACAACTTTATCAAATAATGAATCTTCATTTTTATCTTCTGCAACAGTATTTGAATTTTTATCTATATTATCAGCAATTGTATTTGTTTGGTTAACTGTATTTTGATTAGCGCTATTATCATCAACAGTTGAATTTGTATTATCTAAAACAATATCTTCTACTTCATTAATATTATCATCAATTGTATTAGTGTTATCAGCTACTACATTTTGAGTTTCCTCATCATCCTCACCTTCAACAACAGTATCTTCACTAACAAATAACTTATTAACTATGTATCCATTAATTTTATCAGGTAATATTACATAATATTTATTTTCTTCTCCAGTTTCATCAATATGAACATCTAATTCTGAAATAACTTCTGTACCAATTCCATTTTCAATAAATTTAACAGATGTAGTTTTTAATATCTCAGATCTTGTCCATTGATTAAAAATAAATATACCACAAAAAGATATGATTAATGTAATTAAAATAATCATATTTCTCTTTTGTTTTTGTTTAATTCTAGCGCTTTTTACCCTTTTCATACAATGCTCCCATTTTTAAATTTATACACTCATATTCTATCACAGACCCCTTGATTTTTAAAGCTTTTTTTAGTTTTGTAATATAAATGAAAAAAAAGAAGAAACAACTATTTGTTCCTTCTTTTATATATATTTTTATTAATTAATATTACCCACCTTGAGCTGCTCTATATGGATCTAAGCTAAAGCTTAAATTATATTCTAGATAAGATCCTGACGCAAAGTTTTCAGCATCGATATCTTGTCCTTCAACCCACATATATATTCTAAATTTAGTAACACCATTATTTAATGCATATCCACCTTCTTTAGCTGTATCTGGAAATGGTAAATTTACCAAATCATCTCTTTTTGATGTCCATGTAGGTGTAATGTTTTGAGCTAAATTTGGAGCTCCAGTTGCTGTAATTTGTGATAACGCTACAGGTGAATTTTCAGGTGTTTCAGCTTTTAAACCAGCATAAGCAATTGGGGCTGCACCAACTTGTGCTACAGATCCAGGTGTAATCCATCCTAAAGAAACACCATTTGCAATACCGTTTGCTGTATGTGTATCAGAATTTGGTTCCCACATGAACGCTTTACCACCAATTGTAGATAATGCTCTTGCATCTCCACCTAATGTAGATGTTGTATTTTTACCTTTAATTACACCAACACGTGCTGCGTTTGCAATACCTGTTGAATTTGCATTCTCAACGTAAGAATACACTGGATTATCGTCTGCATCTACACCTTCATATTTTAATTCTTTTACATTTCCTGACATATATAAGTTTTCAGCTTTATTTCCTGATTTTAAGAATACGTCAAATGCAATGTATTTTCCATTATTTCCATCCATTTCCATATTATTACCTTGATCATCAGTTGTTAATAAAGATGATTCTAGTACATACTCACCATATGTTGGTGAGTCTGGATTTAAGTCAGCATATACATCTCCAAAGAACATGTCTAATCTTCCGTTATTATTAACATTTAATACTGTAGATACAGGTGACATTTCTTTTGGTAATTGGTTTGTTGCTTCTGCATACTTACCAGCTTTAGCTTTTACTAAATCTGATTTATCTAAAACTGTTTTCCAATCTTCACCATCAGCAGAAATTTGAAGACCGCTAGTTGTTGAAACTTTAACATCAATTGAATCAATATTAACAGTTTTGTTAGCAGTAAACCATGCGTAAGTTGACATTACCAATAACATAGATGATAGTAGTAAAACTATTAACAAGTTATTAAGTCTTTGCTTGTTTGCTTTTGTTTTCTTCTTCATATTTTTCCTCCTAAATTAATCAATATGTTCTTCTGTAATATCCATATGCATTTTCAATTCTCCGCCTAATAAGGCATTGGTACAATCTGGATCGTCACCTTCTATAAAAATGACTATTGTAAATTTATCAATGTCTCCTGGTTTGAAGTCTTGTCTACATTCTTGCATTACAGTATTGTTCGAATAAAATGCTACAGTACCTTGCTCTGGCTCTTCAGTAAAGCCGTTTCTTTTGGCGTATACTGTTCTTTCGCCATTTAAGAATACCATAAAACGTATTGCTTCATCTACGTTTAAAATCACATCATCAATTGGTGCTGAATACCAATAATTAATAGTCTCATTACCTTCATTTTCAACATAAAAAGTATAAGCTATGTAATTTTCACCATTGTGACCCCCGTCTCCCTCATCATCGATGTTTGCTGGAAGCCAATCAATCGAGATGTTATCCATTACCTCAAGCTTAGGTGCTTCTAATCGCTTAGAAACTACTTTTTCTGTTAAATTGTCATAAATAACAATTCCTTTATCTCGCCTTAGTGTATCACCTAAAACAACTGTAAAGTGTCCAACATCATATATTACCATTAAGATAAAATATAACATTATAAGGAACAATAACAAAATAAGTAGTGCTAATCTGATAAGCTTAATTCTAAACTCACGACGATAAATTTTCTTAGAGGTGGTCTCAAACTCAAACTTAGTCATTTGAATAACTCCCTCCCGCAGATTTAGCTATTATAGAATAGACATACATATTGAATTTTGCATATTCTCTAATTTATATTTATTTTAGCATAAGTGACTAGTACACTCAATTACATTATTTTTACATTTTTTTATCATATTCGTTACATTAAAAACTTTAATTGACTTCATTTTTTAGCTATGATAAAATCAAATAAAATAGCGATAATGTAGCTTATTTCACGCATTATTTCTATACAAAATTTCACTTTTGTTACTTATATATTTTTTTACAATTTATATATATTTTTTGTAACAAAAAATAATATTGGAGTGTTTTTATGAATTTTAAAAAAGCAATTCGCCTCCTACTTATTATTCTTATAATCGTTTTGTTTTTAACTATTTTAAGATCAACTTATTCAAAATATGTTACATCTTATGATAAACAAACCGGTGTTGGAGTATTAGGTTGGAATATAAAAGTAAATAATCAAAAAATTGTTGATAACGCAACATTTACAAACAATTTAAGAGTTAATTTTGAACCCAATGAACATATAGCGGACAATGTTATTGTTCCTACACAACAAGGAACTGTTGATCTTGTATTAGATTCAACCGGAACTCAAGTTCCATATCAATATGAAATACAAATTGTTGAAGGTAATGTTGACTATGAATCAACAGCTGATAATGTATTTGTAGATTCATGGATGAATAATGGAAATAAAACATATCAAATGTCACTTGTAATCGACTATTCTTCACTAGATTATCCTATTTGGTATCAAGCCAGTCTATCAGTTGCACCTTGGTATGAAAATGTATATAATCCCAAAACAATTGAATTCACTTTACCAGAAGGTTTTTCTATAATAGGTAATAACATTTATGAAATCTCATCAGGAACAGTCTCTGTAAATGGAACTCACGTCACAGTTGTACCAGGACAATATGATTGGTTAGCATCAGATGGAGGTTCATATGTAGATCCTAACGATCCGACAAGAACATATACTAGATACGCTTCAAATAAAATAACTTTAACATTCCAAACTATTTATAATGGTGGAGATACTGATTTAACAGTAGACGAAATAGCAACTAATATAGCATTAGATGGCAAGAAAATATATAAAACAAATTTACCAGATTATAAAATATATGCTTATTCTATAAATGGTGGAGAAAAACAATTACTTCAAGATAATGTTCAATCTATAATAGATCAAGTACAACCTGCAAATGATATAACAACACCAGTAATTACAAATGTAAAATTATACGTCGAATGGTATGACGGTGTAGATAATATAATGGATAACGCTGCAGACGTTGCTGTATCAAAACTAGATCAACCTTATGGTACCGTACCAATACGGAGTAAGCGTAATGCAAATAGATTCTTAATTTACAAGTAAATAAAAATAAAAATTCTCGATATAAATTATATCGAGAATTTTTTTATTTATTATTCTTCTACTTGTTCTGCAACAACTCTTAATCTTACTTCAACACAATATTCATTATTTCCTGGTGTATTTTTAAATTCGTATGCATCTTCTCCCCATTGTGTATCAATAGCATCTTGAGCTGCTATTGTTGCTTCATCTCCAGCAATTTCATAATCCCAACCAATTGAGAATTTTATATCTAAATTTGAATTTTGAGGAATAACAATTGGTGTTCCAACATATTCATCTGCTCCGAAATATATACTTGTTTTAAATGGATATGATTTTAACAATTGATATAAAGTATCAGATGTATGTGTTGCTCCTGTTTGATTACCAGAATCATCTAAAATAGGATCACCTACAGAAACTGTATCATTAAATACCCTTATTGAACTAAATTCACATCTGACACTTGAACCTGTTTCACCTTTATTTTCCGCTTTCATTATTTTTTCTGATGTTTCCATTCCTGGATAAACTTCCTCAACTTGGAAAATAAATTCTTCATCCTCTAAATTTGTAATACTAAAGTTCCATCCTTTAATATGCATTTGTAAACTTGTCGATACCATCGAACTATAAATAAACCAAGCATAGGTATTAACTAATAAAGTCAATATTACAAATATTATAGATTTAGCTTTTATATCAGACTGTAGCCTTTTTACTAATTTTGATTTTTTCTTACGTTTTGAGTTTTTATTAGCCTTTTGATTTGAAACTATTGTCGCACGTTCTTCATTTTCATACTCATTATCATCATCTTCTTCATACTCTTCATATTCATATTCTTCATCATTATCAATATAAGAATCTTCAAGAATTTGTGATTCTAATTCATCACTTAAAGCACTATATAATAGTTCTTCTTCTAACGCCTTTTTTAATTGTGACTCTAAGCTATTTGGCTTCATTAGTTACTCCTTTCTTCACATTATCTATCTATTCTTCGTCGTCTTCTTCCTCGTCGTCCTCATACTCGTCATCATCTTCGTACTCATCATCATCTTCATACTCGTCATCGTCTTCGTACTCATCATCATCTTCATATTCTTCATCGTCTTCGTCATCTTCATATTTTGAATCAATATGATCTTTTATTTGTAAAAACATCAATACTCCAACAGGTACGAAAATTATTGCATAAAACAATCCCATATTTTGTGTAAGACCAGTTAATAATGTCAATATAGTTGATTTTCCTAATACTTTACCATAAACTTGACTTTGATCTACAAGTGGATCTGGTGAATCATTTGCAACACCTTGTGTTTGAAATCTTTTTCCTAAAGATGTTTTCTCAACTCTAATAATTCTATGAGTTATAACTTTACCAGCAAATGTATCTTCTTTTCCTAAATAAGTAATATCATCACCGACTTTTAATGTATCAATTTCTACCTCTTTTACAATAAGTACATCTCCAACATTATATACAGGTTCCATTGATCCTGTAGCAACATTAAATATTCTTATACCAGCAATTGCAAAATCATTATTAGAAAATCTTTGAATTGCAAGAATTGTTACTAAGCATATTAAGAATATAACGCAAATAATTTTAACTATTGTAATTATTTTTTCAAAAATACCCATTGCCTCGTTCTTCTTCATCTTTACCTCTTATTTATTATTTTTCTTATCGCTAATTTGTAAAACATATTTACTAATATATTTCTTAAAGATATCTTGAATTTCTTTATTTGTCGTTTGTCTCTTAACTTTGATTACTTGATATTGCCTTGCAACCAAATTCTTTAGTTGTTCTTCTGATAAACTATCGTTAACATCTAAAGTTCTTTCAACCATATTTGCAACTAATTTTTCTATTATTTCTCTTTTCTTTTTTACACCTAATGCAGGACTCTCAACAGCTTGTAAAATCAAGTAATCTAATAAGAAAGTTTGATCTACTAATTTTTTAGCTTTTCCTTTTTCTTTATAAGTCTTTGTTTTACACTCTAGTTCACCTTCAGATTTAGAATCCATTTCATTAATTAAGAAATCCCATAATTTAGCCGCGTATTGGAAGTTAACGTTTTTTAAGATAACGTTATTCTTTTTAAGTGGTGGTTGAACTAATTGTACTTTAGCTTTCTCTAAAGCAATATATGTCGACGTTAATGTTAATGCTACTATATTCTTTTCTAATACATTCATTCTATCAATCAAATCTCTTACATCATCTGATTGACCAGATTCTTCGGTAGATGAAGAAACTAAAATTTCTATATCTACCTTATTTTTACCATTATATGAGCTACCTTTATAATCAAATTGTTTATATTCTTTGGAAGATGTTTTTGTTTCTTTTACTAATTTAGATTTTTCTTTTTTTACTATAGCACGCATTTTTTGTATTAAAGTAAAAATAAATCTCATTTCGTAAGTATTATATGTTTCTTCTTTAAATACATTTAATAACTTACCAGGTCTAACATCTCCCTTTTCATCTATATCTTCTATAAATCCAGCATTTCTTGATAAATGCTTAATTGATTCTACTGTAACCTTTTTTATTTTTTCAATTTTTACTACTTCTTCTTCGTTTATAATAAGTCTAGTTGGGGCATTTAAAATATTGTTAATATAAACCATAGTATCTTCCATCATTGTTACCCAACGAAGTTCTGTCTTTGGTTTTTCTGTTTCTATTTTTACTTCCATATTAGAGCTTAATTTTTTCTCAAAGTTTTTTAATTTACTTTCACTTGCATCAGAATATAGTTCAAAAACATCTAATACGTCCACTGTACCCCTCCTATAAAATAGTATAAAACTATCCTAATTTCTTTAGTCTTAATACGTATTCACTACATTCTTTCATTTTACCTTTACCAAAAGTTTTATCTAAGAATGCAACAAATCCATCAATTTCATCTTTAATATAAGCAATGTTTAATTGCTCGAATTTTCTTAAAATCTTTTTAGCAATAAAGTAATCAACACCTTCTACTTCATCACCACCGCAAGCAACATAAGCTGAAACGAATTTTCCTAAGTGACTTACGATACGGTTACCAAACGCTACCCTAAAATGTTGGATAACGAAATCGTCCATTTCATAAATCTTTTTCCATGTTTCTTCTGAAACTGGATGTTCTTCTCTTGCTTGCATAAACAATCTATCAACATAACTGAAGTTAAT
>JAEIGA010003084.1_pt1 | contig 26239 bp, 17 predicted proteins | sample 9270691 | NCBI WGS metagenome assembly JAEIGA01 (sample SAMN17057246, study PRJNA624740) | gut metagenome | biome: biome; isolation source: fecal sample | host: Bos grunniens | place: China: Xizang | collected 2019 | reverse complement strand
GCAAAATCAGGAGCGTAGCGAATGATTTTGCCTAAATCACAATTCCTTAAAAGTTCGATAGCATGTTTGTCAGACGAGCTCGACTGGGAGTTTATCAATTTTCTTGGTGTTTAGAATTTCAAATTGTTTAATTTAAACCTAGGTTAAAAAATAAACCTAAAATAATTCTATTCAAGAAATATATAATCTGTAAAATAAATATCCTGAATTTTTCCTAAGGAAAGTTGGGCATTAATTAATTCTTTTAATTCTTGTTCAACTTTTGTCTCTGTAATAGAAAGCAAGTGTTGTTTTGAACGTTCTGAAAAATAAGTTGTGCAAAGTCCCTTTATTACCCCTCGTTTTCTTGCAATTTCTTCATAAAAAACTGTATCACCTTCTGGATAACTAAGCCATGGATTTACAACAAGGACACATCCGTCAAAAAAATCATTCTCTGTGGAATTTGTTTCTAAAAAAGAGTTTTTAGGTGTTTCATTTTCTTTTGGTGTAAGAATTCTAATGCTTCCTATTTCATAATAAGAAACAACATCAGTGTTTGCCGGTGCGCTAAGATTTACTGCACGACCTTCCTGCAATAAGATTTCAGGTTTTGAATTGTTCTTTTTAGCTAAACCTGTAATTGTGCCAACAACAAGAACAATTAATAATCCTAAAATTATTGCATATAAAACGTATTCAAGTTTAATTTTATTTTTTGTGGATGCCATAAATAAAATCCTAAAAGTTATGTTAAATATGGAGAACAAAGCGCAAGTAATCTACCTGTCATTCTAGCTGTAATGTGCACTCCATCATCAAGCCATTCTTCACTCTGAATACAACCTGCTTTTCTTACTTCATTTATTAATACTGATTGCGAAGTAGGAATTATATAATTTGCAATTTCTCCGTAAAGAAGTTCGTAAATTTTATCTTTTAATTCCACAAAGCCAATTTCTTCCTTTGCACTAATACAAATTGCTTCTGGGAACTTTGCTCTTAATGCGTTTAACATTTGCTTATCATCATCTTTTTTGTCAATTTTGTTCAGCAAAATTAATCGTGGATTTTGTGTTGCTCCAATATCCTCCAAAACATCGCAAACTGTATTGTATTGAAATTCTGCCTGTTCATCTGTTGAATCCAAAACTAACAATAGCAAATCTGCTGTAACAGCTTCTTCCAAAGTAGATTTAAAAGCGTCAATTAAATGGTGAGGTAAATTACTTACAAACCCAACTGTGTCCGTAAGCAAAACACCAGCACTATCATTTAAAGGCATTTTTTTTGTTAAAGGATCTAGCGTTGCAAAAAGTTTATTTTCTACAAAAGATTCAGAACCTGTAAGGGCATTTAATAATGAAGATTTTCCAGCGTTTGTATAACCAACTAATGCAACTGATGGCATTTTTCCTCGTTGTTTGCGTTGAGTTTGTCTGTTTAATTCAATTTCGGCAAGCTCTTTCTTTACAGCGGCAATTTTTTCTCGTACTTTACGTTGATCAAGTTCAAGTTGAGTTTCACCAGCACCTTTTGCACCAAAAGCACCTCCACGCTGTCTTGAAAAAGATTTGTTCATATGGGCAAGGCGAGGAAGCGAATACATTAATCTTGCAAGTTCAACTTGTAAAACCGCTTCTTTTGTTTGAGCGCGCTGTGCAAAAATGCGGATAATTACTTCCTGACGGTCAAAACAACTTAAACCTGTTAATTCTTCCCAATTTCGTTGCTTTGTTGGTTCAATGTTAAAGTCAAAAATAATACAATCGGCTTCTACCGAATGTGCAAGTTCATTTATTTCATGAGCTTTTCCTTTTCCCATGCCGTAAGTCGGATGAACTTCCAATCTATTTAATGTAAGTCTTTGTACAATGTCCATTCCAAGAGTTAAAACTAAACCTTTTAATTCTTGAAGATTATTTCCTGGTTCTCCCACAAGTAAAGCGCGTGGAATTCTCTGTTCTTCTTTTTCTATATCAATCATCTTGTTTAATATACCCTAGAATTTGTTATTTCGTAAAGAAATTAATTTACAATATTGTAAAAAAATACGATAATATAAGAAGATGACATCGGGGCAAAAAGTAGCTTTTAGTACATTGTTTTCTGTAGCTTTTTTTGCAGCTTTTGTTTTTGTTACAAAAACTGATTTTATTCCAGAGATTGAAAAAAGATTTTATACACAGGCAAAAGTTCAGCAAAAAGAAACTGAGTTAAACGATGTTGCAAAAGGATTAGATTCATACATTCAAAATATTTTCTCTGCATTGCAAAATGACAAAACCGGGTATTTAAATTCGGCTGTTATTTCATCATATCTTTCTCAAAATCCAGCAGAAAGTGAAACTATTGAACGAAGAAATATTACCGAAAAATTGTTTTACGATTATCCTGCTCTTAAAGGAATTCGTTTTATTGATAAAAATGGCGTGAACATTCATTTTAGTACTTATGATAGACAGGATGTTCTAAAACATGTTGGAATAAAGAAATTTTACAAAAATTATTCTGATATAGCAGAAGAATATAACGAACTTGATATAAAAAAAATCTTTACAGAAAAGACAATTCCTTCAAAAAGTTTGTTTTTTGATGAGACAAAAAATAGAATTGTTTTAGTTTTTCCTGTTAATTGGCTTGAAAATGTTTACGCAGGCTGTTTCCTATTTTACTTTGATGTAAAAACATTTACAGATGAATTACTTAATGATGGTTATGTAAAATTTTCTGATAATTTGCAAATTCTTTCAGATGAAAACTATAACGGAGGCTTTGTTATTGGGCTTCCAAACGAAGAAACTCAAACTTTTGCTGATGCTATAAAAAAATCTTGGGCAGGAAGCAAAAAATCTACACCAATTGTTTCAAACAAAAATATAGAAAGTATTGTTACTCAAAAAGATGGTTCTAGTTGGGTAATGATGAATGCAAAAAATCAAAAAGAGTATAAAGTTGGTTTTGTAATTCCTAATTCTTATTTTGAATTACCAACAGAATTAGTTTATTTAATTTATTTTGTAATATTTTCATCTTTGTTTTTAGTTATATTTTTGCTCTTTAGTTTAAAACGAGATTCAGTATATGTTTTAAAAAGAAAAATCAGAAAAATTCAATATGGAATTATTAAAGAATATCTTGATAATCAAGAAAAAATTGAATGGAAAAATGTTGCTCATCAATTAAAGGCAAGAAACGAAGAAATTACAAAAGAAATTAGAAAAAGCCTTGGACGCAAATCAAAATTTAAATCTAGCGAAATTGAAACTATTTTGCAAAAAAGTTGGACTGAAGTAATTGATGTAATTAGTTCGTATAGTCCAGACGCTCTTAGTTCTGTTTCGCAAAATGCTTCTGTAAATAATTCAGAAGGTACTGTAGCAAATTCTTCAAATTCATCTGTAACAATTGAACAGATTAAGCAGGTTATGGAAGAATTGTTAAAAACTACAACTTTGAATGTGGCTGCCAGTTCTGTTACACAAGTTGTTTCTCAGAAAAAAAATCAAGCTAGTAAGTTTGTAGAACCAGTTGAAGCACTTGAAGACGTTGAAGAAATTGAAGAATTGAGTGACGAAGTTGAATCTCTTGATGAAGTAGAAGAACTTTGTGATGAACTTGAAGAAATAGAAGATGTTGAAGAAGTGGAACCTGCTGAGGCAGTAGACGAAGTTGAAGAAATTGAAGACGTTGAAGAAATTGAAGAATTAGATGATGAAGTTAACGAACTTGACGAAGTAGAAGAATTAGATGATGTAGAAGAACTTGAAACTTTGGAAGAAGTTTTGTCTGTTGAAGAATTTATGGATGAACCTTCTGGACCAGCGCCATTTGATTCTGGGTCTATAGACGACATTGCAAAAAATGCAAGTGCAATTCAAGAAGTTTTTGTTTGTACAGATGAATTTGCAACTGTAGATAGTCTTTGGTGCGAAGAATTGTGCATTGGTAGTTTTGAAGTAAATCCAGAAAATAGTCCTCTAACTTTAAAAGTTTTCAAACCTAATTTTGTAGTGTCAAAAAAACAGGTTGTAGCAGAAAAAGTTCCAACAGCAAAAACAAATCCAAATGTAAATGCGCAAAAAAAATTATCTAAAGATGCCCCAAAAAAAATAACAGAAGATGTTGTAGAAACTTTAGAAGAATATGATTCAAATACTTACTCAGATGTAAAATTTTCAAATCAATTTTCAATGGTAAGTTTTGGTGTGAATATTGGTTCTGTACAAGAGCTTCAGCAAGTAAAAGATGAAAACACTATTGTTGAAAAAGAAGGTATTTTCTCAATTTCAGATAATCTAGATTATTCAAAATGCAAACCTAATGCTAAATTTAAAAATCTTGTAGATGATGTATTAAAGCATTAAGTTTGATTTTGAACTTGGTTTTAATTTGTTATTCAGATAAGTATTGTTGCATTAACTGTACAAAAAGATAAATCTTTTTATAAATGTTCACACAAAATTCTTTCATTGGAACATCAATAAATTTTTCCAAAGATTTCCAGTTTTTAACAATTATTGGTTTTGGTTTAGCATAATCTTCAAGTAGTTGTTTTACAGTTTTTCCAATTGTAATAAGATTTTGAGTACTTGTATAAATATATCCTTTTGCCGCATCATTTGCATCTGAAACAACGCGATTAATAATGTTTTCGGCTGTTGTATCGTGAGATGTCTTTGGAAGCAATGTTTTAATTTTTATTCCAAGAGAACCTTCTTCACTCATCATCTCATCAAATTCAGAAATTCTATCCGAAATTGTAAGAAGTTCCTGATATGCATTTGAAATTGGTGCAGAAAGTGTAGAATCCCATTGCCCACGAATTACAACAACATCAAAATATTCGCGAATATCTTTTTTTATGTATTCAATTAAGAATGTTTTTAGATAGTTTAATGGAACTGCATATTCATATACGCTTAATCCTTTTTTATCTAAAACTGGGTTATAACTTTCTACATAGTAGTTTAATGTTTGAACATCCGTTTTTCCAAAAATTTGCATACAAATAGAATTTGTTTTTGAATCTTTTAATGCACTTGTTATTTTTGAAAGGCTTTCTCTTGTTTCGTTCTGAAGTTTGTCGATATATGGTTCAATTAATGATTCATAACGATATTGTAGCGAAGTTTCGTATTTAAAATCTTGTGTACAATGTTGAATTATTAAATCCAAAGATTTTGACATTTGAATATTTTTAATTTTTACTATGATTTTTTTCCATACAGACGGAGATATAAATTCTTTTCCATAGATTTCTTTTAGCATGTTAAAAAAATCGTTCCAAGCGATATCATCTGCTGTTATTGAATATGCAACAGAAAGAAAATCTTTTAAGTCATCTATAATATATTCCGCATTTACTTTTTCAAGTTTTGGTGGCGTAGAAAAAACACCTTCACGTAACGAAGAATCATATTTTTTTAAAAGCAAGTAATAATCAAATGTACAAAAGTCTTTAAAAATAGAATAAGCTTTATAAATGCTTTCGATTTTTGCTGTTTTTGTATTATCAAATTCTGCTAAAAATATTTGTAACTTTTGTTCTACTTGTTCATTTAGGTTTTTGATGTCAATCTGTTTTGCCATTTCCGAAATTTTTTGTTCATCTAATTGAGCAAGCAAATCAAGTTGTTTTTCAGAAAGTGAATAATTAATAATGTGATGTTTAAAAACGGCAATGCTTTGACTGTTTTTATAAAGTTGTTGAGCAGGGAAAACTACTTTATAAATGTCAAACATTAGTTTTCCAAAAGATTCTGTAAATTCTGCAGAATTTGGTTTATAAAAGGCGTGATATTTTGTTTTTGAAATTGTTTTTGCAAGTGATTTTAATTTTCGTTTTTTTTCAGCTTCTGGATTTGACGAAGAAAAAATAGCTGCAAAAAGATTTTGAAAAAATCCACCAGATGAAGATGTATTTAAATTTTGTGATTTATTATTATTTTCTTTTAATCCCATGTTTTCAATAATAAGTCATATTTTCTGTTAATTCAAGAATGAATTGTTATTTTGCGCCTTTTCCATACCAAAATTAATTCGTTAGTATCTTCAAAATGTTTACAAAAAAAAACAAAATGTATAAAAACTTTTTACGCATTTTGTTATAATGACAAAACGAGGTGAATATGAAAAAAATTGGATTTTTATTTATTTTTTCAATATTGGTTTGTACAACTGTAAGTGCATATAATCCTCCTGTAAATGGAGAAAGTTTTATGGAATATGCAACTCCAAAATTGTTATCTGGCTCATTATCTACTGCAGGTGGTGGAATTTTTACAGCAAGTCCAGAAGCTATTGTGTTAAATCCTGCATTAACTGCAACAGAACAAAGAACAGATTTAAATTTAGCTTACACAGCGTTATTTTCAACTAGTAGTATTTCTAAAGAAATGAATTCTGTTTATGGAAATATAATACAATCTTCCATATTGATGCCTTCAAAATGGTTTGTATTTACAGGTTTGGTAAATTTTACTTCTGCAAAGTTTTCAGAAATGTATTTGGGAAATTCTTTAAACATTAAAGCAAATCTTGCAAAACCAATTACAGACAAACTTGATGTTGGATTAGGTGTAAATGTAGGTTTTCTTTTTGGTGATTTTGATTGGGCTCTTTCGGCAAATGTCGGTGCATTATATCGAATAGGTGATCTTGGATTTTTAAAAGATTTTAGAATTGGAGCTTCTGTTAGTAATTTAGGAAAAGTATTTACAAATACAAATTCAATTCGTCCTGTAAAATTTGGTACAGAAACTTCGCCATTCCCTACTTTTGCTTATTTTAGAGTAGGAGCGTCTGCTTTGTTTGTTTCTACAGAAACTATAAAACTTGGATTATCTGTAGATTTTGAAACTCCTCTTTTCCAAAATCTTTTAATTTCTACAGGGCTTAATTTTTCTGTAAAAGATTGTTTCTTTGTTTCTGTTCAGGAAAAAATTAACTTCAAGGAACTTGCTAATAACTATGTTCATTTTATTCCTTCAATTGGACTTTCATATAAATTTAAATTTAACATAAATAATGTTGAATATTTTGATAATAATGATTGGAATGAAAATGAAATGCGTATTTCTACAGCATACAAAAATGTTTATGAAACAATAAATGCAATTTCTGCTGATGTAGATATTACTCTTGGTTTAAAAGATGAAACTGCTCCAGAAATAATGCTTTGGGATGAAGAATAAAAATCTAGATAGAGGTTTGTAAATGAAAAGATCAAAAATCTTAATAGGTGCTTTTTTATTTAGTTTTTTCTTAGGAAATGTATTTGCCGCTCCAAAATATATTTCGCCAAATAGTGGTGGAGAATATGATTCTCTTGTAATTCCTTTTAAAGTTTCAGATAAAAGATACATTCAGGGGTGGAGTCTTGTAATTATGGATTCCAACCGTGATGTTGTTCGTACAATTGAAAATAAAGTTGCGCTTCCTACAAAAGTTGGATTTAAAGGATTTTTTAAGCAACTTGTATCAGAAAAAAAAGGTGTAATTATTCCAGAAGAAATCATTTGGAATGGTGCTATGGATAACGGTGAAACCGCTCCAGATGGATTGTATTACTACTATATAACTGCAACAGACGATAATGGAAACACTGGAAAAACAAAAGAATATGAAGTTGTTATTGATACACTTGCTCCGGAAGTTGATTTAGTTCAGCCAACAGACAAAATTTTTGGTGAAGGGGCAAAGTCACAATTTAAAATTAAACAATCTGGTTCAAAAGAAGATGTTTGGACTGGTGTTTTTCGCAGTGCAAATGGTGAAGTTGTAAGAACTTACACTTGGAAAGATTCTGAACCAGCAACTTTTAGTTGGGGTGGAACAGATGATTTTGGTGCACAGCTTCCAGATGGTGTTTATTCTTATGAGGTAACATCTACAGACCGAGCAGGAAATGTTTCAAGCGAAGCAATCATTTCTAATATTATTTATTCTGCGTATAAACCTGCAACAAACATTGTGGTAAATGGAACAAGATATTTTTCACCAAAAACAGATAGTGAATTGCAAAATGTTTCTTTGGAAATTACAATTCCAGTTCCTCAAGAATCAACAGGGAATAAACTTGTTGAATGGAATGTTATTTTCCAAGACGCAAATGGTAATGTTGTAAAAACTTATAATCAAGATAAAAATGGAGCAACTCCTCTTGGATCAATTATTTTTGATGGAACAGATGATAATGGAAACAAACTTGCAGATGGAGAATACAAAGCAAGCGTTTCTGCAAAATATTTAAACGGTTATGTTCCTGCAAAAATTTATTCACCAGTTTTGCTTTTAGATACAGAAAAACCTGTTGCACAAATTATTCCATCTGATAAAGTTTTTGGTGCTGGTGAAAAATCAACTGTAAAATATTCAATTATGATTAATCCTGAAAAGGGAGCTCCAATTCCTTCTTGGAAAGGTGAAATAAAATCGGCAAATGGAAAAATGGTTTACAAGACTTTTGATTTAGGAGCATTTCCACCAGAAAGTGTTGTTTGGAACGGTATTTGTGATGACGGTTCAATTGCACCAAAAGGACAATATGTTTTTGAAATTACAGGAAAAGATTTAGCAGGCAATATTGGTGGTGGAATTTCTAAGGATTTGGTTACATTTGATACAACAGAAAGCGAATTATTGTTTGCTGCAAATGATGCGGCTTTTTCACCAAATGCAGATGGAATTAAAGATAAAATTTCATTTACTCCAATTACACAAACAAAAGATGTAGCTTTTTATGAATTTACAGTTATGAATGTAGATAAAAAAGTTGTGTATTCTACAAGCGCAAACAAAAATATTCCAATGACTTTTGTTTGGAATGGTCATACAAATGAAAATTTAATTTGTAAAGACGGAAATTATACAGCAACTTTATCAATTACAGCTGCAAACGGTTCAACAGCAAGCGCTTCTTCTGCTTCATTTACATTAGATACAGAAAAACCAAAATTAGTTGCTCAAATTCCATGGGCAGATTTTTCGCCAGATGGGGATGGTTCACAAGATTCAATTCCTTTAACAATTTTGGAATGTACAAATGAAAAATTGTGGACTTGTGATGTTAGAAATGCAAAAGATTTATCTGTTAAAAAGTTTAATTGGAACGGAAAAAAATCTGAATTAATTTGGGACGGTACAGACGAATCTGGAAATTTAGCAAAAGACGGAAAATACAATTTAGTATTGTATTCAACTGATGATGCTGGAAACTCTTTCTCTACAGAAATTAAAGATATTAATTTAGATTCAAGAGAAACAAAAGTATATCTTACTGCCGAATACGAAGGAATTTCTCCAAATGGTGACAATGTTCTTGAATCACAACTGTTTAATGTTTCAACAACAGTTTCGGAAGGAATTGCAACATGGAAATTTGACGTTAGAAAAGAAGACGGAACATCTGTATATTCTCTTTCAGAAAAAAATATGAAAAATCTTCCGGCTCAAATTACATGGAATGGCGCAGATTCAAAAGGAAATGCGTGTGAAGGAACATATCTTGCAACTTTGGAATTAAATTACAAAAAAGGAAACAGAGTTAGTGCAGTTTCTTCCGGATTTGTTTGTACAGCTACAGCTCCAATTCTTGATGTAAAAACTGCTCCTGAATACTTTAGTCCAGATAATGACGGTGTTGATGATGATTTGTTTATAAAACTTGGTGCTAGATCAAAAGCAAAACTTAAAAACTGGTCATTTATTATCAAAGATCCAAAGGGAAAAGATTTTTGGCGTTTAAGTGGAAAAACAACTGTAACAGAAAAAGTAATCTGGGATGGTTTAAGTAATGTTCAAAAATCTACAAATGGAAAAGCAGAAAGAGTTCAGTCTGCAATGGATTATCCTTATGAATTTAGGGTAACAGATGCTCTTGGAATGACTTCTGTAAAAACTGGTGTAATTCCTGTTGATGTTCTTGTAATTCGGGATGGAAATGTATTAAAAATGGCAGTTCCTTCAATCATATTTGAATCTGATGCGGCAAACTTCCAAAAAGCTTCTGCAAAACTTAATCAGGAACAAATTGATAAGAACGTAAAAACATTAAATCGTATTGCAGATATTTTGAAGAAGTTCAAAGATTATAAAGTAACAATTGTTGGTCACGCTAACAAAATTACAGATAATCCAGACGAAGAAACTTTAGATAATCCTTATGAATGGGGACGTGCTTCTATGCCACTTTCAAAAGAACGTGCGGACGCAATTAAAGGATATCTTGAAAAACGTGGTGTAAGTAGTTCTGCATTAACTGCAGAAGGTATGGGTGGAACAATGCCTGTTGTTGATCCAAAAGATAAAGATAACAACTGGAAAAACCGCCGCGTAGAATTTATTCTTGAAAAATAAATTATTTTGAACAAGTAAAAAGAGTGTTCATTTGAATGTCATGTTCAGCTGCCGGAACCTGTTTTCCAATCTGAATTGGAAAACACACGCCGGCCAGCAGAACATTTTTTTTGTTCACATTTAGAAACTCTTGCAAATAATAATCATAAAAACCTTTACCGCGGCCAACTCTTTTTCCATCAAAAGAAAAAAATCTACCGGGAATTAAAAAAAGCACTTGTTCCTCATTGTGATTAATAATTGTGTTTTCAAAATTTTCTGTTACAATTTGCACTTGTGGTTCCATAATATCAAAACTTCCTTTTTTTACCGAACATTTTGAATAATCATAGAAAATCATTTTTGAAGTGCCAGGAATAATTTTTGGAATATAAACTGTTTTATTTTTTAAAATTGCATCATCAATCACTTCACAAAGATTCACTTCGTCAGAAAGCGACATGTAAGCATAAACAGTTTTTGAGCTTTTATAAAAATCTGAATTAATTATATTTTTGCATATTTTGTGTGACCAAAAGTTTAACTGCTGTTTATTTTGTAAAAGTTTTTCTTTTATTTGTGTTCTAATTTCTTGTTTTGTCATTTTATTCACTTGTAACTGTTAAATTTGGAGTTTGCAAATATTGAATTAAATCAAAATAATCTTGAATTTTAGAGGCTTCAATTTTTTTATACTGATTCAAATAAAATTGTGCCTTTTGTGTTGCAGAAATTTCGTCAGACTCAATATAGTCAAAACCTTTTTGAAGTAATTTTACAGTTCCAATATTTGTTGCGGTGTTATTTAATTCTGAAACAATCCATATGTTTTTTATTTGGTTCAATAAATTAACATGTTCTGTGTTTGAAGTTTGATTTTTAAATTTTGATTCCAATAAAATTATTGATTTTTTATAAACGGAATCAACATCTTTTGGTCGCCTTACATTTTGAACAATTATTGAAACAAATGGCATTTTTGGTTCTGGTAATTGAACTTGAACTTTACATTCTGCAGTTTTTTGATTTTTTGAAAGTTCTTGTTGAAGAATATTTTGAAAGTACAAAACTAAAGCGTTAAAAATTGCATTTGAATCATTTGCTTCTGGAGTTTTTACAATGTACAAAACAGGATCAAGAAATTCTTTTGTTGGAATTAAAACTGCTGGCATTGGACCGGCTTTTTCGGCTGGAATATCAGTTAAAAATGTATGAACAATTTTTTGTTTTACAGTTTTCTTTGTAGGAAAATCAATTTTTTCAAGCTGTCTGTTTAACGTTTTGTTGTAAAGATTGTTGTTTCCCAAAAGTCCAATTGAATTTTCCAATGTTTGTTCAATTTTAGAAGTTTCTTTTGCATTTAAGTTTCCACAAATTATTAAACTGTATTTTGCGGCATCCAAATAGTAAGGATATTCGTTCATAATTTTTGTAAAGTTTATATCAGTTAAAACTTCATCTTGGGAGTCAAAAATAGAATGAAAATCTTTATCTTTGTATAAAGTTTGAATTGCTTTGTCGTATAGTTGGGTAAGGGCTGTTCCGTTTTCTAATCTTTTTTTGAACTGTCTTGAAGAAACGGCTCTGTCGGCAAGTGCTGGAGTTAATTCACCAAAAATAATTGCGTTTGAAATTGCTTTACAACAAGCTTCAAAATCTGTTTGATTGCATTCAATAAAAATTGAACTTGAAAATAAATTTGAAGTCCAATCAATAGAAGGTGATTCCAAAATAATTCCTTGTTGTTGAAGCCTAAAAATTTCTTTTTTGATATTTGAACAAAGCAATGAAATCATAACTTCTTCAAAACCGTTATTATTTTTTGTGTGAACTTTTCCGCCGTCAATTATTAATGAAATTGTGTTTTTTGTTGTATTTTGATTTTCTTTTAAAACTACATCTATACCATTTTTTAATTTTATGCTTTGAATGCTTTGCAAATTGTTTTCTAAAAAAGTTTGATTAAGTTTTTTTTGTGCCGTAATCAATTCATCAATATTTTTTATTGTAGAATCTTCTAATGTTGCAACGGCTTTTGATGAAGATGTAATTTGAATGTTTTTGTAATATTCCTGAAGATACCACGACGCATTTTGTGAATTGATTTCTTCAAAACCCTGTTTTTTATATTCTGTTTTTAATGTTTTAAAATCTTTTGAATTTGTAATAACAAAAACAAAAGGTTCTTCATGTTTTAGAGCATTTAAAAAGTCATCAAAACTTAAGTCTTGAATTTTTTGAAATTGACCTAACATTTGAAGTGTTGTATTTGAAGAAATTTTGTCTTGTTCAATTTCTAAGGCGTTATCATAATTTTGAAGCACCCAAAAAGAACAAAGATTTTCCATAAAAGTTGTTGAATTGTTGATTAATTCTTTTTGAATAAAATTGATGTATTGTTTTGCAAAAGAAAATTGCATTGAATTTGTATTTTTTATTTCAGATTCTAACGTTTGAATGAACATAGAACTTTGTAGTAACGAATCTGTTTTAATTTCTTTTGATTCTGGTTTTTGAAACAAACTTTGAATAATTAATCTGGAGTTTCCTTTTTTATTTGCAACTGAAAAATTAATATATTCGTTTCCTGGAATGTTTAATTCTTTTATATTTAATATTTTTAAAATTAATTCTTCAGAAAAATTGCTAAAAATTGTGCTGGCAACATTGTTTTGAAGCATATCAAGTGATGTGTATTGCATAACAATTTGTGTTATGTCTGTAGAAAAATCTGGATGATGAATAACAAATTTTTTTTGTTTATTTGAAATGGTTGAAGGTTTTTCTATTGGAACTTTTGTATTTGAAAAATAGCAGCCAAAAGTTTGATTTAATATTGCCAAAGTTTCTTGTGGCAATATGTTTCCGCTAATAAAAATTGCACTGTTTTGAGGGGTGTACCAGTTGTTAGCAATGTAATTTAATGTTGCTCTAACTTGTGATGTTGAATATTTTTTTAAAAGGTTTGGATAGATACCAGAGTCGTGTTTCCAAGGCGTTTCTGAAAAAACTTTTGAATCAATTCCGGCGTTCAAAAAGCCCGAAGCATCTTTTACAAGATTCGCATTTTCATTTTTTAACTTTGTAAATTCTGCATTAATAATTTCATTTGAAAATTGATTTGAAAACATCAATTTGGAAAGTTCATCTAAAACTTCGTATAATTGTGAAGGTGGAAGTTCAATAATAAAATGTGTTGAATCTGCTTTGCAATCCGCACTTAAAAAAGAAAAATTTTTTGCAGACGAATTGATGATGTTGGAATAAAGCTTAAAAAATCCGTTTGTTTGCTGGGTTTGTGAAGAAAATCCTGCTTTTACACAAAATTCAATTCTTACAAGTGCGTTGGAATTGTCTGGAAGAATAAAAGTAGTTAGTCCGTTTTCTAAAACATTTTCAGAAACTAATTCCAAAGGGGCCGAAAAACATTTTAACAAAAATAAAAAACAGAAAATAAATGAACACCAGTTTTTTTTCATATTGATATTATACAAAGGAAGAAAAAAAAAGTACATTTATTTTGTTTTAGAATGTAAAATTGAATAATTTTCCTTATGGACAACCATCCCCATCATAAATTATACTTGTTTTGTACTATTACTCTTGTTTTATGAAATTTTGATTTCAGGTTATCCAAAAAGAATTTATAGTATATTGTTTGAATTAGAAAATAAAAAATAGAGGTGTTTTATGAAAAAATTAATTTTAAACAATTATGGTTCATTTGATTTAACATTTGTTAAAGGGAAAAATGCAACAATGTGGGATGCTAATGGAAAAAAATATATTGATTTTATTTCTGGCATTGGCGTAAATTGTTTAGGGCACAATTACAAACCTCTTGTTCGGGCAATTTCTAATCAAGCAAAAAAGCAAATTCACATTTCAAATTATTATTTTTCTGATATTGGACTTACTTACGCAGAAGAACTTTTGCAAATTACTGGTTTTGAAAAAGGATATTTTGGTAATTCCGGGGCAGAAGCAAACGAAGCTGCAATTAAACTTGCAAGAAAATATGGCCAATTAAACGGTGGTGAAAAACGCAAAACAATTGTAACATTGGAAAATTCTTTTCACGGAAGAACTTTGGTAACTTTAACTGCCACTGGCCAAGATAAATTTCATCCTGAATGTTTTGCACCTTATCCTGAAGGTTTTAAAACTATTAAAGCAAACGATTACGAAGCAATAAAAACTGCTTTTGATGATACAACTGCGGCATTTTTTGTTGAATGTATTCAAGGGGAAGGTGGTGTAAATCTTTTAGATCCTGCATGGATTCAAGCGGCAAGTGATGCGGCAAGGGCTGCAGGAGCAATTGTTATGGCGGACGAAGTTCAAACTGGAATTGGTCGTACAGGAACTTTCCTTGCCAGCGACTTTTTAGATTTTAAGCCAGAAGTTGTTACTTTGGCAAAAGGAATTGCGGGTGGGCTTCCAATGGGTGCTTGTTTGTTCCGTGGAAAAGCAGCTGATGTTTTTGTTGCAGGAGATCATCAATCTACATTTGCAGGAAATCCTTTGGTTTGTGCCGCTGCAAAAGTTGTTTTAGAAACTGTAGCAGATTGGGAATTTTTAGATAGAGTAAACCATGTTGGAGATTACATTCGCGGTGCAATTTCTAGCTGGAATCTTCCAATTGTAAAAGGTGTTCGTGGCCGTGGGCTTATGATTGGAACTCAAATTGACTCTTCTGTAAAACCTTTTGATATTGAAGTTAAATGTTTGGAAAAAGGTCTTTGTATAACAGTTGCCGGCGCAGATGTTGTAAGATTTTTACCACCATTAACAATTTCAGACAAAGAGGTTGAAAAAGGACTTTCAATTTATAAAGAAGTTCTTGAATCATTCTGCAAATAAAATTAACTTTAATATAGATTGAAAAAATATTTTAGTGCATTTGTTTTTATTTTGTTTTGTTTCTCTTGTTATGCTGGGGTAATGAGTAGACCTCGGAAAATGAGTGTTGCAAAGACACAGTATTTTGATGTTATTTTCTGCGAAGAATCATTTAATACGGCAAACTTTGTAATTCAAAATGCAGATTTTCTTTATGAAAAAGCATTTGAACAAGTGGAATCTGCAAAAAAAACAAAAACAAGAATACCAATTGTAATTTCGCCTGATTCAGATAAATTAGATATTTCTTACTCTCCAACTCCATATAACAGAATTGTAATTTTCGAAGGGGTTCCAACTGTTGAATTATCTTGTTTTGAAAATACGTTAATTTCGCTTTTGTACCAAGAAATTACAAAAGCTGTAAATTATTCTGTGCGTTCAAAATTTATGCAATTTGTTTCTGTTGTTGCTGGTACTGATGCACTTCAACCTGTTTCTTTAATCAATTTGCCATTTTCTTTTGCCGAAGGATTTTCTTTTGTTGAAAATAGCCAAAATGGGCAAGGGCTTCTTAATGATAGATTTGCTTTACAACAATTGGTTTTAGCAAAAATGCAAGGTAATTTTCCTAATTGGATGCAAGTTTCTGTTATAAAAGATGAAAAAAATGAAAATGATTTTTCATCACTTGCAGGTGCCGCATTTATAGCGTTTGTTCAGCAACGTTGGGGAATGGAAAAGTTTTTGGAATTTTGGAAGGAGTGTGGTAATCTTCATTTTTATTTAACTTCTGGAATTTTTGAAAAGGTTTATGATATTACACTTTCTTCTGCATGGAAAGATTTTGTTGAATCAATACCTTTGCCAGAAAATTTAACACAAATGGAATATCTGGAAGAATATTCAGAAAAAGTAATAAAAAAAGATACAGAAGGTTCAATAAAAAATATTATTTCAACTCCTTATGGATTAATTTGGTATGATAATATTCGCCATGAAGTTGATATAATTGATACTAATGAAAATGCGTCAGATAGGAAATTGCTTTTTTTAGCTAGTGATGTAAATAGAATTACAGTTTCACCAAATGGAAGGTATTTGGCTGTTTCATTTACACAAATTAAAAACAGATCTCAATTCAAATCTGAAGTTTCATGGGTCTATGATTTAAAAGAGCGTTCTTTTTTATCCGAATCATATAATCTTCGTGATGCTGCTATTTTTCAACTTGAAAACGGATTGTATGTTTTAGCTGGAATTAATGTAAAAAAGAAATATCCTGAATTAGCAGTATATACAATTCCGTCTATAAATAATAATCAGAGTTTAAAAGAACTTTCAGAAGAAAAATCTTCGTTGCCAAGATTACTTTATAATAGAAGTTTTAGTAGCGAAATAATAGTTTCTTGTCCTGTTTTTGTAGAAAATGATATTTTATATTGTGTGATTTATCAAAATTTACAGAGTTCCATACTTTCTATAAAGCTTTCTACAAAGCAGGAAAATGTTTTTCAAATATACGATTCAAATTCTGAACTAATAAAAATTTGGGAACTCAATGTTTTTGATTCAATAAATAATTTAACGGAGAAGAAATTTTCTTTTTCGTATATGCCAAATGATAAAGTTGCATTTTCACGATTAGGATATTTTACAATTACAAAAGATTTTGTTTTGTCAAAAGTTTTTTTACAACAAAATGATTTATTAGGTGGAATTAATTTCCCTGTATTGTGTAATGATAAAATTTATTATTCTTCAAACCATATTAAATATGATGATTTAAAAGATATCCCCTTTGATTCATTACTTTTCACAGAAGGAATAATCAAAAATCAAAATATAGATATCCCTTATTTTGAATCTGAGCCTGAAATTAATTTTGATAAAAAAAATTATTATTCTTTTCCATATTGGTTTAATGGAACTCTTTTGCCATTATTTCCTATAAAAGATATTTCTTTAGAGAAGGGACCAGAGTTGTGGCCAGGATTAGGAGTAACATATATTACAAGTACAGATCCTCTTTTAAATACAAATATGACTATTTCTAGTGCATTTGGATATTTAAAACTGAATTTTGAATATTTTACATCATCAATAGCAGGGAATTCACAAAAATTGTTAAATGAAATTGATGATTTTTATAATGATTGGGCTTTTTCGTTTTTTGTAAAAAATACTTCAACGCCAATAGATATTTCGGTTGGAAGTATTTTTTCTTTTATTCCATCCGAAGGAACTTACCAAGGTAATGTAGTGGTAAATACAGCCTGGCAAATACCTATGGGAATGCAATTTCGCAAATTGAATATGAATATTCAGTCTGAATTTATAGCATCAACAGATTATTTTGATAAAAATAAAACAGAACAAAATCCTTCGTTATCGAATTGGCCGTCATTTAATGAATCTTATAAGAGTTTTTTAATCCAATCAAATGTTGAATATTCAAATATTCATCAATATGGGCTTTCACCTTTTGAGCAAAGAGGTCTGTCTATTTCGTCTACTATACTTGCAATGTGGGATATTAATAAATCATTACGTGATATTAAAAATTCAGAAGCATCTAGTTTTTCAGCGTATGCATATAATTTTTTGTCTAGTGTGGAACAGTTTACGTTTGGGCTTTCGGCAAAAATTGCAATTCCAAGATTAACGCCATTAACTATGAAAAAAGGCTTAGTATTAAGTGTACCTGCAACATTATCGTTAGATGTTTTTAAGGAAATTGGTACCGCATTAAAATTTAACACAGAATTTGTATTACTTGGTGCGGAAATAAATCAAGGTATTCCTGTTTTGAATATGTATTTTTCAAGAATTGGTGTAAAAGTTGGGTATGTTGGTGCATTGTTATATGATACGCAAAATACACCATTACCAAATATATTAAATATAGATTCTTTTAGAACTGCTTTTACAGAATCTGTTTATTCTGATTATTTATCTTTTATTGTAGATTTAGATTTTGTCCCAGTTATCGGTCGGCTTTCAGAAATTCAATTTAATACAAGTTTTTGTTTTCAAATTTATCTTCATCAAAAAGCGTTCATGTTTAATTTTAATATGGAATTCAAGTATTAATTTTTTCTAGACAATTACAAAGGAATGATGTAAAATCTTTGTATGAAAGTTAGGATTGCTTTATTATTTTTTATCTTTGGATCTTTTTTTTGTTTTGCTCAGTCAAATGAAAAAATATCTGAAATTTTGGAATCTACTCAAGTAACTTACGGACAGATTTGTTATATTTCGGCTTCAGCTCAGGGCTTCATTGAAGATGATGCGTCTTATCAAGATGCCGTACAAGCTTTGTATGATAATAATCAAATAAAATCAATGATTTATGAGGAGGAGTTAATTCCTTTGGTTAATGTTGCTTTTGTTTTTTCTCAAATCTGGTCTGTAAAAGGTGGGTTGATGTATAAACTTACGAAAGGATCTCCTCGATATGTTTTCAAACAGTTAAAATCCGATGGAATTATAGAGAAAACAAAAGATCCAACTGCAATTATTAGTGGAAAAGAAGCTTTAAGTTTGTATACAACTTGTGCTTCCTTTTATGGAAATGAAAGCATAAATTTTGAATAGATGTAGTGAGTTTTTTATGAAGAAGTTTTTATTAGTTATTTTTTCGTTTTTTCTATTTTGTGGAAATCTTTTTGCTTTTGAATGGGGAGGGCTTTTTAAAAATGAATCTAAAATGGAATTAATGTTAGATTCTGAAAATGAAAATAAACAAAGTTCTACATTTTCCCAAAATAATGGATTATTTTTGTGGTTATCTACACCTATTTCACAAGATGGAAATTGGATTTTTAAAACAGAAATATCATATAATTTTAAATATAATTCTGTGAGCGATACAAAAATTCAAAATATTATTGACTGTGGCTTACTAAAAGTTTCTGGATTGATTCCTTTGAAAACAGGGTTAATAGATATTGCTTTTGGTAGATTTTCAGTAAGCGATAAAACAGGTTCAATTTTTTCAACAACAAGTGATGGGGTGTCTTGTAATGTTCATCTTTCTAGATTTAATTTAGGAGTTTATACTGGATATACAGGTTTTACAAATTTATTAACTGGAAATGGTTTTAATGGTTTTATAGCAGATTCAAATGTACAATTATATATATTACAGGCCGGTTCTATTCCTGTTATTTGTAATTTTGAATTACCTTCGTTATTTGCAAATCAAAGTCTATCAGTTCAAGCTTTATTAGATTTTGATTGTACCAAAACAAAATCTATTGGAAATAAAATGTATGGTACATTAGCTTTAGAAGGACCAATTATTTCTAAATTATTTTATTCATTCCAAACTACATTTGGAACAGAAGCTTTTGGAAACGTAATGAATTCAACTTCTTTGAAAGTTATGTGTTATCCCCTTCAGTTCTTTAATTTTAATGTAGGCGTTCAATATGCTTCTGGTGATGAACTTGTATTTGCTCCATTTAAAACTGTAACAGCAAACGCAATAAATCCAATAATTGATACTCAATATACAGATGGGGTTTTCCCTACAGTAGCTTTAATATTTTTCTCAGGTCCTTTTTATTCAAAATTTGAAATTACAGGCGCTCTTAATCTTTTTGATGGTTTTGATTCTGCAGATCTTTTCTTTAAAGGTGTGTATGGTCGTTTATCTGCATCACTTAATATTTATTCAGATTTACAAATTGGTTTAGATATGAATGCTTTTGTAAATATGAATCAGGCTGATTTTTCGGCTGCTATAAAAGCATCCTTTGTATTCTAAAAAAAAGGGGGATTTTATGAAAAAAAGAAGTGTAAAATATCTTCTATTGTTTTTCCTCATGTTACCTTTATTTGCTGAAAATGCAAAAGTAACTTTTGTAAAAGGAAAAGTAGAAGTTTTGAAGGACTCAAAATGGGAGCCTGTTACAGTTGGACAAGAACTTTGTGAAAATTCTGTATTGAGTACAGGTTTTAACTCTGAAGCCAGAATTCAATACAAAGGTACCGTTATGGGGTTGGGGCCTTTAACTCGTATTACATTGGAAAAATTGGCAGATACAGAAAAAAAAGAAATAGTAAATGTGTATCTTAATACAGGTTCTGTAAGATCCAAGATAACACACCCAAAGGATAAACGTGTTTCTCAAACTGTAAGAAATGCAATTTCTGTTTGTTCTGTACGTGGTACTGATTATATTTTCTATGATAATGGAAAAGTTGTTTGTTTTTCAGGAGCTGTTGCAACATTTCCTGCTTTTATGTTGGATGAGAAATTTTATATGCAATCGTTCGCAGATAATTCAGAATTGGAAACAGAATCTGAAGAAGAAGTAGCAGAAGTTCCTGAAGAAAGTGCAACTGCTACAACAGAATCTGAAGATATTGCAGATTTTGCACCTCCTTCTGCAGTTGTTGTTGCTGGTGGCCAAGCTGCAACTGTTAATGAAACAGGGAATATTGAAAAACCAATTACAAATAACAATAAAGAATTTAATAAATTAAACAGTGGATTTACAACTTTAGCAGAATCAGAAAAGGTTTCTGTTAGTCAGTTACCAGTAACAGAACCAAGTAATGAAGCTGCAACTGTTCAAGGTTCTAATTCAGCTTTTGTTGATATTACTGTTTATCTGCCAATGGATAATTCAGAAGGACAATAAAAATTATAATAAATGAGCATCATTTCGGTTGAACAACTATATTTTAAATATCCAAATGCCATACGTAATGCTGTTGACGGTGTTTCGTTTGGCATTGAAAAAGGTGCTTATACCGCTATTGTTGGTTCAAATGGTAGCGGTAAAAGTACTTTAGCACGTCTTTTATGTGGCCTTGAAAAACCTTTGAAAGGCTCAATTTCTGTTCAGGAAAATCAAAACTTAGGAATTGTATTTCAGTCTCCAAAAGAACAAATAGTAAGTTCCATTGTGTATAGAGATACGGCCTTTGGCCCAAAGAATCAAAAACTTTTGAATAGTGAAGTTGAATTACGCACAATTGAATCTTTATCTGTTGTAGATTTACTTGATAAAGCAAATGATTCTACAAGTGCCCTTTCTTTGGGGCAAACCCAAAAAGCTGCGTTAAGCGGAATAATTGCTTTGCATCCTGAAATTTTAATTTTGGATGAAGCTGTTTCAATGTTAGATCCTGTTTCTCGTGAAGAAATTTTAGAATTCTTAAAAAGATGGCAAAAATACGGAAATACAATAATTCATATAACTCACGATATTGAAGTTGTTAAACAAGCTGATAATGTAATTGCAATGGAAAATGGAAAACTGTTTTTTTATGGGAAATCTTCGGCGTTTTTAGACAATAAAGAAAATGTTTTTAGATTAAACGGAACACCTTTAGAAAAAACAGATAAATCATTGTTAAATGTAAAAGAAAAAACAGTATCTTTAAAATTTGATAAAGTATGTTTTAATTATGATGAAAAAGCATTTGTAAATGACATTTCTTTTGAATTATATAAAGGAACAATTACAGCATTAACTGGAAGTTCTGGAGCTGGTAAATCTACAATTTTGGAATTGGCTTCTGGCTTGTTGGAGCAAAAGGCTGGTAGAATTGTGGGAAAACGTGGCTCACTTGCTCAACAAAATGCACAGGCTGCTCTTTTTGAACAATTTGCTGGGGACGATGTTGCGTTTGGTCCAAGAAATCTTGGAAAATCAGGGAAAGAACTTGTTAAAATTGTAAAAGATTCAATGAATGTATCGGGAATCCCGTTTGAAGATTTTGCGGAACGGTATACATTTGGCCTTTCTGGTGGTGAAAAACGTCGACTTTCTATTGCGGGCATTGTTGCATTGAATAATGATGTATTGCTTTTTGATGAACCAACAGCAGGGCTTGATGCAAAATCAAGATTTCAAATTATGCAAATGATGAAAAATCTTGCTGCAGAAGGAAAAACAATTTTGTTTAGTACTCACAGACTTGATGAAGCAGATTTTGCTGATCGTGAAATAAAAGTTGAAAATGGGAAAATTATTTTTGATTCTTATGCTGGGCCAAAAATTTTGGAAACTGACGAAGATATAAAACTTTTATACACTGAAGAAAATCTTAAAGTTAATAAAAAAGATAATTCTAAAAATGAAAAAAAGTTTTCTTATTCAAGCGCTTCGTTAATAAATAATCTTAGACAGGTAACTCAAACTTTATCAGGAAAAGAAATGGAAAATAAAAAACATTTTATTACAAAACTAAATCCTGTTTTTAGAATTATTTTATTTTTAATTTTGTTTGTAACATCTCTTTGCGTTCGTAATGTGCTTTTCTGTTCGGTTATGTTTGGTATATCTGTAATTTACGGTTTGTTAAGTGGATTTTCTATAAAAAGCATGATAAGTTCTTTTGGAAAAATTTTACCGTTTTTACTTATTTTTACTATTTTTCAACTTATGTTTCATCCAGCTTTACCAGATGAAGTTCGTTTTACAACGTGGAAATGGTTTTTAATTACGCCATCAAAACTTTTATTTTGTGCAGCAACAATTATCAGAACTTTTGCTTGTTTAACTTGTATTTGTGGCTTTTTTGTTTCTACACCAGAATACGATTTACTTGATGGATTGCAGATTTTATTAAAACCATTTGAATTAATAAAAATCCCTGTAAAATATTTTATATTAATTATTGAAATAATTTTTAGATTTATTCCTTTGCTAATTGAAGAAGCTACTTCTATATTAAAAACTCAAAGTATTCGCGGAGGATTAGGAAAAGTTTCTGGAACAATGGGGAAAATAAAAGCTATTATTCCATTAATTGTGCCATTAATTATTCAAACAATAAAACGCTCCGAAAATCTGGCGGACGCAATAACAATGAGAAAATTCTAAAAAAAGGATAAGAAAATGATAAAACTTTTAGCAAAACTTTTTATAAAAAACAGTGAAAATTATTCTGATGTAAAAGTTAGAGAACAGTACGGTGTTTTGTGTGGCGCTGTTGGAATTTTTTTGAACTTTCTTTTGTTTTTTGCAAAGTTTCTATTTGGAACAATAAGCGCTTCTGTTGCTATGATTGCAGATGCTTTTAATAATCTTTCCGATGCTGCATCTTCAGTAATACAGATTTTAGGTTTTAAATTATCATCAAAAAAGCCAGATCCAGAGCATCCTTTTGGGCATGGACGAATTGAATATATTTCAGGTTTAATTATTTCATTTTTGATTTTACTTATGGGCTTTGAATTATTAAAATCTTCTGTTGGGGCCATTTTGCATCCTCAAAGTTTGGCATTAAATACATTTTCTGTAATCGCAATGATTTTTGCAATTTTAGTAAAACTTTATATGATGATATATAATCTTTCAATTGCAAAAAAAATCAACTCAGTTTCAATGAAGGCCACTGCTACAGACAGTTTTTTTGATTGTATTTCCACATTCCTTGTTTTGCTTTCTTTAATTCTTTCTAATTTTACAACTTTGCCAGTAGATGGAATTGCGGGAGTTGTTGTTTCGTTGTTCATTTTGTACGGAGGACTTTCTTCTGCTTTTGAAACTATTGAACCTTTACTTGGAACATCTCCAGACAAAGATTTTGTTTTGCAAATTGAAAAAGAGCTTTTAAATCATAAACCAATTGTTGGTATGCATGATTTAGTAATTCACGATTACGGACCTGGACGTTTGATGATAAGCTTGCACGCCGAAGTTCCTGGCAATATGAATATTTTTGAACTTCATGATTCAATTGATGTTGCAGAAGTTGAAATTGCGCAAAAGTTTAATTGTCATGTAGTAATTCACATGGACCCAATTGATCTTGATAATGAAGATTTGAAAAAATATAAAGAAGGGCTTTCAAAAATCTTAAAAGAAATTCATATAGAATTGCATGCGCATGATGTAAGAATGGTTCCTGGTATAACACATACAAATCTTATTTTTGATGTTGTAAAACCTTTTGACTATAAAAAAACAGACGATGAACTTGTAAAAACAATTCAATCATCTGTTTCTAACAAATGGCAAAATGTTTGCTGTGTAATAACTGTAGATCAGCCTTTTACTAAACATTAATTTCTACAAACTTTGCAACATTTTCTGTTTTTGCATATACGCTTTTTGAGTTTTTGTAAGGATTGTTAAAGTTTGCAATTTGTCTTTTTATATTTTCAAGATGTACTCTTAAAAGATCTCTGTTGATTTTGTTTTGTGTTAAAACTTTTTGCTGTAAATCTGCAAGTTCATTTTGAATTTTTGAAATTTCAGCATCAGGATTTTCCAGATTGTTTGAAGTTTTAGCAATTGTTTTGTACATTTTATTCATTGGTACAATAACTTTTTGCAAGTTTGAAATGTTTTTTACAATTTGTTGTTCTAATTCAGAATGTTTAATTAATGCTTCTGAATCTTCTGTATCAATGGAGGTTTGTTGTTTTTCTAAAACTGTTAAATATTCTTTAAATTTGTTTCTTTGTTCTTCAAGTAAAAATCTTAATCTTTTTAATACTGCAATTCTTTCTTCAACTTCTTCATTTGTAAGTTCAGCCATAAATTTCCCCTTATCCCATAATGTTTAATGCATTTTCAACTTGTGCAGCTGGTGCATTGGCAGTGCTGTTTGCAATTATTTTCCAAGATTCTGCAAGGTCACTCATCATTTTTAAAACAGACTTTATTTTTTCTTTATCTTTTGTAATGCTAGCTTGAACTAATTCTTCATTAAAAAATACATAAAGTGCCATAAGGTTTGTTGCAATGTCTCCACCTTTTTCCATATCTAAGGAAACTTGTAATTCTGTAATTATTGATTGCACTTTTTGTAAACAAATTCCAAATTTTTCTATGTTTTGAGGCTTAATTTTATCATTTTCGTCAATAAAATTAAGAGCCATTGTTAATTGTTTTATAGCCCCTTCATACAACAAGACAACAAGTTTTCCTTGGCTAGCTGTATTTACATTTGTTTTTTGATATGCCGAATATGCGTTTTGAAATGCCATAATTACCTCGCAAGAATAATCTTTTTTGAGAAAAACTCAATATATTTTCGGAAATCAAAAAAAATACTTTAGAAAAAAAATAAAAATTTTTTATTATGTCGACAATTTTATATATAATTAGTATATTAATAGAAATAATATAAAATCATGAGTGAGAATAAAATGGCAGAAGATCAGAACTTAAATAATGATAACCAAAAAAATGATGAAAACGATCCTTATAATTTTTTTAAGTTTGCAGGGCCAAAAGAACCTGAAAAAGATGACAAAAATAAAAAGAACAACAAGAAAAAAGGTTTTCCATTTTTAGGATTATTTTTAATTGGTTTGTTAGTTTTTACAGTTTTTGATTTATTATTTATGTCTAAACCTAGTGATTTAATTGATTTTTCTGAGTTTAGAAATAAAGTTGAAAATGGTCAAATTACTTATGTTGAACTTGGAGAAAGCTATATTATTGGTTACAGTGCTCCAATTGATGTTTCAGAAGAAAAAGGAAAAGGGGTTCAACTATTTCAACCACAAAAAAAACAATTTAGGGAAGAATACAAAACTGCTGCAGTGTTAATGCAGAGTTTTATTGATTTACTTGACGAAAAAGGTGTGCAATATAAATTTGTTCAAAAACAAAATAATGTTTTATTGCAATTGTTGCTTAATTTAATTTTCCCATTTGGTTTAATTTTTCTTTTGTATTTCCTCTTTTTTAGAAAAATGGGTGGTGGCTCTGGCGGAATGGGCAGCATTTTTAATGTTGGCGCTTCAAGAGCTAAAGTAGTAGAAGAAGGAAAAATTAAAACTCGCTTTGATGATGTTGCTGGCGTTGATGAAGCAAAAGAAGAACTTGTTGAAGTAGTAGATTTTCTTAAAAATCCAAAAAAATATACTGACATTGGTGGAAAAATTCCAAAAGGTGTTTTGCTTGTAGGTGATCCAGGAACTGGTAAAACTTTGCTTGCCCGTGCTGTTGCCGGAGAAGCTGGCGTTCCTTTCTTTAGTATAAGCGGTTCTGACTTTGTTGAAATGTTTGTTGGTGTTGGTGCAAGCCGTGTAAGAGATTTGTTTAAACAAGCTCGCGAAAAGGCTCCTTGTATTGTTTTTATTGATGAAATTGATGCT
>JAEIGA010003083.1_pt1 | contig 26241 bp, 23 predicted proteins | sample 9270691 | NCBI WGS metagenome assembly JAEIGA01 (sample SAMN17057246, study PRJNA624740) | gut metagenome | biome: biome; isolation source: fecal sample | host: Bos grunniens | place: China: Xizang | collected 2019 | reverse complement strand
CTTTCTCAAAGTCTTCACGACAAGATTGACATTCCTGGTTGCATTCCTCGATGATCTTTTCCCAGTTCGTCTTCATGGCCAATTACCTCACGCTTATATATTCTATAGGGATATTACCCCTAAGTTCATATTACTACTTTTGCTTACTTATGTCAACTTATTTACAAAAAAATAAGAAAGGCTTTTATAACCTTTCTCATCCTAAATAATTATTATCTTTCATCTTTTTCTGGTAACATTAATTTATCTAATGTACCTCTTCCTTGATAATGTTCATAATTAAACATATGATTACCTTTTGCTCTTGCTTTAAAGAATTTCTTTATAATTGGAAGAGCTTGTTCTGGTTTAATTCCATTATTAGCACAAAAGTCAGCTGTATAATCCCTAATTGATTTACTTCTTTCTTCTGGATCTGATATTTCATGAAATGCTTTAATTGCATTAAGTAAATCATTTTCAATTAATTGCACTTTTTCATCTGTTAATTCTTCAGAAAGAATAATTCTCTCCAAAGTTTTTTTACCTTTATAATGTTCAAAATTATACATTGTGTCATCTTTTCTTCTTCTCTCAAAATATTTATTTAAAACAGCTATTGCTTCTTTTGGATCTATTTTATTTTTCTCACAAAATTCTAATGTATATTCTCTTACATATTGTTCTCTTTTTTTCTTATCATCTAGATCATGAAATGCTTTTACAGCATCTATTAAAACGTTTTCTGTTAATAATAATTGTTCTGTAGTCATATATTAACTCCTTTTTAATAAAATCTTCTTATATTATACCACATTTTAAGTATATTTTCAACTTCCCTAAAAATGCACAAACCAGAAGAGCAGTCTCTTCTGGCCGTTACTGTGTTTTGTTTGGGAATTTAATTACTTAACAATGAAAGCTGTCCATCCACCGCGGTCAAATCTCTTGGTTGCTTCCTTTACCATTTCTCTGTACTCTGCGTCGCTGATACGCTTAGTTTCCTTAGGCATAAAAGACAATCCGCAGGCTGCACACATGATCTGACCATCGTTATCATGGCCTTCAACACATGTTGCACCACATTTGGGACAAGTGGCAAGGGTTACCTCGTAAGTGTTCGCGTTGTTTTGTTCTAACATTGGGATATTCCCTCCTTATAAAAAGAATTATCTATATAATAGTACTTTTATTTGAAAAATAAATGTTTCTATTGTGGCTATTGTGTGAACACAATTAATTCTTTTTATGATCTAATCTCTTATTTACATTATCTTTTATTAAAGTATATATTACTGATGCAACAGGAAGTCCTAATAGCATTCCTACTAGTCCAAATAGGTCTCCACCAACAGCTACAGCTACTAATACCCAAATACCTGGAAGACCTACAGAATCTCCTACTACTTTTGGATAAATTAGATTACCTTCAATTTGTTGAAGAATTAATATAAACACTAAGAATGTTAATACTTTTACTGGTTCAACTGAAAGAATTAATACAACACCTACTGAAATTCCTATGAATGCACCCACGATAGGAATTAATGCTGTAACACCTATTAATACACCAATTGGAACAGCATATGGAATATCTAAAATGAACATTCCAACAATACTTAAAGAACCTAAAATACAAGCTTCTAAACATTGTCCTGTAATAAAGTTTTTAAATATTCTTCTTGCTGTTCTACCAAATTCTAGAATACCTTCTGCTTTTGTTTTATCAAAATAAGCATATACAATTCTTTTTGATTGTTCTTTTAATTTATCTTTTCCTGTTAATATATAAATAGCAAATACTAATGAAACAATTGCATCAACAATTGAACCTAATACATTTCCTGCAAAAGAAACAGAGAATGTTAATACATTTGTAGCAATTGTTTTAATTTGTTCTTGCATGTTTTCATTATTAATATTAATATTTTTAATCGAATCTCTAATATCAGGCATATTAGTTGTAATATCTAAAGCGAAATTTTTAATTTCATTCATATATTTTGGTGAATTTTCAACTAATAATTTAATTATATTAATAATTTCTGGAAGTATTAAATTAACTATTAAAGTAATTATAAATCCTATTACAATTATAGCTAATAAAAGAGAAATTATTCTTATTAAATTTTTATTTAATTTCTTACCTTTTTTAAATGTTATTTTTGAAAATTTTGATTCAAAAAATTTCATTGGAATATTTAATATAAAAGCAAGTGCTGCACCTACTACAAATGGACTAATTATATCAAAGAATTTTGCAACAAATCCTGTAACAACAGAAAAGTTATTTACGATTAATAATCCTATTAATGCAAATGAAATTATTTTAAACCATTTTTTAATGTCTTTTTTATCTTGTTCCATCTTATTCTCCTTTCATTTTCTCAAATATTTTAACATAATTTGCCTTATTTTAAAATATTTTGATTTAATAACATTGTACTGTATATAAATAACACATCTTGATTATCTTTAAACTCTACAAATTTATCTAAAATTATATTAGATATATATCTTAAATCAATTAATATAATATTCTCATAATCATCTATTAAAAGTGGTGCTAAACTACTTCCAAAAGAATCTCTAAATATTAATAATTCTTTTCCATTTTGTACTTTAGTATTTTTTATACCAATAATTGGTGTTGCTCCTGATAAATATATATCATATTTATCATTTGTCTCTTTTTTATTATAAACTCCTAAAGTCTCATTTGTTTCATAATTATAAACAACAGCATCATTAATTGTATCATTTGTTAAAATATACATTTCATCACCTTCAACTTTTGATGCAATTTGCCCATAATAAGTTCCGTAAAACTTACCTACATTTTCTTTGTTATATGTAATTTCTGTATTTTCATTTCCCATTGCAAGTTTAATTGTATCAGCAACTGGTTTAATTTCTTCTTGTCTCCAATGTATATCAGTTTTATAATAACTATCTAAATTTAATTTATCCCAAATATCTATATAACTTGCATTTGATAATTTATTACTAACTAATTCTTTCATTTTTAAATAATCAATAGTCAAATGATCATCATTTAAATAATAGTTTTTATCTGGAATAATTGCATAATAAATATTAGCTTTAGTTAAATATTTATCAATAACATTTTTTAATATATCAGTGGTCTTATTTACATTAGACTCATTTAATGGATATTCAATTTTATAAATTGCTCCATCTTTTTCAAAGTATGAATTATCATCTTTTTGTCCAAAAAGTTTAATATTTACAAATGATTTTAAATTCCTAAAACCTTCTCTAAATATTATTTGATCAACTGCATAGCTCTCAAATTTATTTGATAATTCTGAACTTAAAATATTCTCTTTTGTAAGCTCTGGAAATTGTGCTAGTTTTCTTCTTTCTGAAAGTGATATATCTATATCTTCTTTAACAACATTAAACACAAACATTCCTATGATTATAAGAGAGAATAAAACTGTAATAATAATATTTTTTACCTTCATATTTCCCTCCTAAAATCTAAAATATAAAAATGGATTAAATGAACCATCTACTATAAACGCTGTAGAAACTAATAAAACTAAAACTATAAATATTGGTTCTAATACATTTGATACTTTTTTCATTTTTTCATGACTAAATATAATTTTCATTAATGGTGTAGATCCTATAAATGAAATTATAATTATCACTAAATAACTTTTTAAATAATAAATTGATTCAGGACTTAATAATGGAACTCCATTTAATCCGAATAATCCACCAATATTATTTAATATATCTTCACTAGTATTTCCATTAAATATAATAAAGCTTATCATTACTAATAAACATGTATAAAAATTAGAAAATACTTTTGGTAATTTATCTAAAAATTTCTTTAAGAATATTTTTTCTACTAATAATAAAATAGCAAAATATAATCCCCATACTACAAAGTTCCATGATGCTCCATGCCATATACCAGTTAACATCCATACTACAAATATATTTCTAATCCATTTTACTTTACTTACTCTATTTCCACCAAGTGGAATATATATATAATCTCTAAACCATGAAGAAAGTGACATATGCCATCTTCTCCAAAAATCAGTAATACTTGTAGCTATATATGGATAATTGAAGTTTTCATTATAGTCAAATCCAAACATTTTTCCAAGCCCTATAGCCATATCTGAATATCCTGAAAAATCAAAATAAAGTTGCATTGTTATAGCTATTCCATAAAGCCAATGATATAAAACACTAGGATCTTTTGTAGCTAAGAAAATAGTACCTAATTCACCTATTACATTTGCAATTAGAACTTTCTTTCCAAGACCTATTATAAATCTTCTTACACCATTTGCGAATTTTTCAAATGAATGCTCTCTATCTGCTAATTCTTCTACTACTGTTGTATATCTAACAATTGGTCCAGCAATAAGTTGTGGGAATAAAACAACATATAATGCTAAATTCAAAATATTCTTTTGTGCTGGCACTTCTTTTTTATATACATCTACTAAGTAACTCATCATTTGGAATGTATAGAATGAAATTCCAACTGGTAAAGCTACATATAATAAATCTAATTTATTTTTTAAGAATAAGTTTATATTTTCAATAACAAAATCAATATATTTAAAGTAAATTAAAAAACCTGCACTCACACATAATGATGCAATCAATAATGTTTTAGAATGCTTTTCATATTTACTTATTAAAATTCCAAATATATATGTACTTAAAATTGAAACAAGCATCAATAAAATATACTTTGGTTCTCCAACAAAATAAAATAACATTGATGCAATTAAAAGAACGATATTTTTTACTCTTTTAGGTACTAAATAATATATAACTAATAGTACTGGTAAAAAGTAAAACAAAAATGTTATACTCGAAAAAATCATATGTACTCCTTAATAACAAATAAAACGCCGTACAAATTGCGGCGTTTTATTAATTTATCCTTTATTATACAGCTGGTTCACCATCAAATGCAGGAACTTCATCCATTCCTGGCATCATATCATCAGGCATTTCAACAACTTCAGCTGCTCTTACAAATTCTTCACCAATACCGCCAGCTAATGTTTTAAATTTTTCATAAACTGGTTTAGCCATTTCTTCTGAAGACATTACTAAACAAACTATATCTCCACTGCTTGTTGTATAAGCTTTTTCTGCTTCAACACAAAGCCATTTTCTCATATTAATGTTTTCGTTCATTTTTTTAGCAACTGCGTTTGCATCAACGCCTTCTTTTACTTTAACAATAACTAATGAGTATGCTTGTGATGACATCATTGGTTCTGAAACTACGCAAAATTGAACATCATTTGCATTCTCTAAACCTGTCATAGAAGCAACTAAATCATTATCTGTTGGATCAACAGCTTGTGTCATTAAACTTCCAAATAAGTTTTCATTTCCTTCATATAATTTATCAATAAATGTTGTTATATCTTCTGCAGTATTTAATGTTAGATTAGATTTAACTTCTACTACTGTATCTTCTGCTGATTGTAACATTGGTTTTACAACAAAGAAACCTACAACAGCAACAACTGCAACAATTGCAATCACGATTAATGCTTTTTTCATAAACTTACCTCTCTTTTTTTAATTATAAAAATTTAATTTTATACATCAATTATATTATATACTAGAATAAAAGCAAGATACTTTTTTAAGATATTTAGCAATATTATCTTAATAAATCTTACTCTACATCCGTAAATCTCTCTTTTTACTACTATATCTATATATTTAACTATTTTTTACAAAATAATCATAAATTATATCTAAATTTACTTCATCTTTAAATCTATTTTCCATTGGACACATGCCTGTTTTATCATTATTAATAACATATTCTGTCATAAATTCATATTCATATGAAATATTATTATTATCAAAAACTTCTTTTCCAAATTTGCTTAAAGTTTTAGTATATACTTTTTTTACTTTACCTTTAGTTAATAATGTAGCAGCTACTTTTCCAATTATCTTGTCAGCAACTACAGCACCATTTAAACCATTTTCATCTTCTTTTAATATACTTACTATATCAATAACTCTTTTATTAAAATAATCCTTTATTTCACCATTTGAAAACTTAACAACTAAACTTGCATCTTTTTCAAATAATCTATTTTTTAATTCTTCTATTTCAGTCATTTTCTATATCCTTCTTTGTTTAATTTTTATATGTAACAAAGTTACAAACTATAATAATTCTATTAAATAACCTACTGCTTGTCAACGAAGTTTACACACAAAAAGAGTGTTACTTTTATAGTAACACTCTTAATAACTTTCTTAAGCTAAAATAGCTTTTCTAATAAATCTAAATGCATCATAAAGTGCTACTTTACCATCTAGATTATAATCTCTTACTAATTTATCTATCATAGTTAATTTGTTTGAATATAAAGTTCCTTTAAGTATTTGGAATGCATCGTATATTTTAACTCTTCCATCACCTGTAATATCACCATTAATAACCACTGTATATTCTCTTACAACTTCACCATTTTTATCTTTAATAATTACTTTATTGTAAGATCCTATGTATTGACTGTCTGTTTTATCAGTTCCATTTTGATCTTGTACTTTTACTGTATATCCTCTATCTATACATGGAAAATTTTCAGCTGTTAAAATACTTGATATGACAGTTTTATCATCAAATTTAAAAACTAAAGTATCTTCAACAAGATCTTCTGTTAAAGTTGTAAATACAAGCTCTGGAATTACTTCTATAGAACAATTTGCTGAAAGTCCTGATACAGTATCTTTAACTATAAGTGTAGCTTTTCCAGGAGAAACAGCTGTAACTTCTCCAGAATCATTAACTTTTGCAATCTTTGGATCTGAAATAGACCAAGTAATAATAGGATTATCAGTTGTATCTGTTGGATTTAAAGTAACTACTAATGTTTCTTTTTGTCCTTTTTCAAGTTCAAGAGATGTTTTATTTAAACTTATTCCTTTAAGTGATTTATAAGGTCCAAACAAATTAGTTTTTCTTGTAGCAGTACTTGCTGTTCCATTACTCGCTACATCTAATGTATCATAATATATATTTCCATTTATATAATCTATTGAATAAACAACTTTATTTGTACCTGATAATGTATATATATTAGTTCTATTAGTTCCATTAAAAGTCATTCTATTTAACTCGTAATCTGTTGTGAAGAATAAATAATCTCCATCTGTTGCAAGTCCAGGCCCAATATTAACTCTTGTTGATAGTGATATTGTATTTGGAATTGAATAAGTTCCATAATTTCTTGCATCATATTTTTCAAGCACTATTTGTGATACACCAGTATTATTACGCAAATAATACCAATAATTATCTTTATAAAGCAAATAACCTTTTGATAATTGCCATGTCGCAACATTATCAAATTGTGTGTTAAGAGCTAATTGGTTATTTTCTGCAACCCAACCATAATGATTTCTTTGTGAACTCGAAAAGCCTGTATCACTACACATAAAATATACATATGAAGTAGTTCCAACACCTTTATCATCATCATTCCAAGTTACATCTAAATGATAAAAATCTCCATTAACATTTACCATATTCCAAGCATGTTGCATACTCAAGCTAGTAGCAACTACAGATTCTACTCCAACTTTATTAATTAAATACTTAAATGCTTTAGAATAACCATCACATACCGGTTCTTTTGCAACTAGTGCACCATATATAGTGTGTGAAGACATTATAATATTATCAGCATATGAACAATTTCTACATAAATAGTTATTAGTATATATAACTTTTTCTAAGTCATTCCATTCAGGTTTTATTCCAGCTAAATAATCAGCTGCAACACTATCTATAATCGCATTTGCTGCATTAATTTCATCTTGTGTCATATAATATTCCATTAATAATCTTGTTACATACTTTTGTCCTGTTTCTGAATCTTGAACCCAATAATATCTAAACTCTTCTGGATTAATAAAATACAATTCTGGTATATCTACAAGATTTATTACAATTCTTTGAATCTCACTTACAGGAATTTTGTATTCACTAATATTAATATCTGGATTAAATTTATAAGCTTCTTGAACTAAATAATCTAATATAGATAAAGAATTATTAACTTTAAATTTTATATTATTTTTACTTGGATCTTTAGCTTTATAAACTTCTTCTCTTACTTTATAGTAATTACTTGGACTTAAATCAATTGTTCCAAACTCTTCTGTTGCTAACGAAGGAATTGAACATACCAGGATTAGTAAAAACAATATGAAACTTAATAAAAATTTATTTTCTCTCATATTTTAATTTCCTTAGTTTTTAAATTTTTCAGAACTTATACATACACTATGTACTAAAATTCTTTTTTTACCAGATTTATCACATGTTGATAAAGTTAATAATTGATCTGATTTGTCAGGAACAACATTATATACAACATCTGATCTTTCTAACATATCTTTAATATATTTTCCTTGAGTATCTTCGTCAATTATATTTGACTTAATTGCATAATTATCAGGTTTAGCCATATATGATGAAAATACTCTAAATATCATCTTTTTATTTGGTGTATAGAATTCTATTGTAACTTCTTCACCTAATTCATTACTTTGAATTTTTTGTAAATCTGCAAACATAATACCAGATTTAATGTTATGTCCATATATAACAGTATTCATATCAATCATCTTACTGTTATTTTTATAATCCATAAAAATCCAACCACAAGTATTAAACTTTCTATTAAAATCTTTATGAAGATAATAATCATTATCAGTTGTTTGTAATACTGGATAATCAATTGATGTACCAGGTATTTTCATCCAAGCTACTGTGTCAGAATTTATATCAGTTAAACTTTTGAAATCAACTGGATTTAAAAGTAAATCTTCATCTTTCTTTAATATTTCTTTAAAACTTGTCTTTATTAACATGGCTTTCAAACTTTCAGCTTTGCCGTTATAAATTCCCCATCTTATTAAATTAATCAATGAAAACACAAATACTAAGAAAAAAACTATAAATAATATACTATTTCTTAATACTTTTGTTCTTAATCTTTTGCTTAAATCACTATTAGATTGTGTTGCCATAAATTTGAACTCCTATATTTAAAATGAGAGACATAATTTTATTATTACTCTAAACTATGCCTCTCTTACTTCCTTTTTATTGTTGATTTATCGTATATTCTATCGATTTAAATCTTGTAACCATTCCTACTAAAGATAATATCATCATTGAAACTAAAGCTCCAACATTCATATCTCCAGTATGAGGCGATGTTACTAACCCTTGAACTGATGATGTATTCTTATTACCACTGCTTGAACTTGTACCATTTGATGATCCACTATTTGTTGTTGTATTTGTTGTAGCAGCTGTATTTGTAGCTGTATTTGTTACAGTTGTGTTAGTAACTGTATTATCTCCTGTTGTATTTGTCGTATTTGTTGTGTTTGTAGTATTAGTTGTATTAGTTGTATTTGTTGTATTTGTAGTATTTGTTGTATCTTCTTCCTCTGGCTCTTCTTTGTCAGGGTTTTCTTCTATTAACAATTCTACTTGAGAAACAAATTCTTTTTCTTTACCATCACCTGTTTTAGCAACTACTTTAATTGTAATAATTACTGTTCCAGCTTTTTTAGCAGTAATCTTTCCATAATTATCTATAGTAGCCATTGATTCATTTGATGTTTCATATGTTAATGTAACATCATCTGTACTTTCTGGTGGGTTATATTCTATTGTTAATTGAACTTGTTCACCTTCAATAACAGTTTCTTTTTCAAGAACTGGATTAATTGACTCTAATTCAACTTCTTTAACTTCAATTTCCATTGTAGTTGATTTATCACTATTTGCTGACTTAACAGTAATTGTAGCTTTACCAGCTTTAATACCTTTTAATAAACCTGATTTTGTAATTGAAGCGATTTCACTATCACTTGATTCCCAAATTAATTGATCTTCAGCGTTATCTGGTTCAAGTTTTGCTTCTAGTTGAATCTCTTGACCTTTTGCAATTGTTTCAATTGGCTCTGTTATAATAATTGTATCAGCAAGTACTGGTACTACTTTAACTTTTCTAGTAGCAGTAATTCCACCACCTAAATTTAATGTAATTGTAACTTCACCTGTAGAAATACCTGTTAAAAGACCAGTTTGATCTACTGTACAAATAGCTTGACTACTTGATTTCCATAATCCTTTTGGAATATTTGTTGCATTTGCAGGTTTATATATTACATTAAGTGAAAATTGTTGACCTTTTTTAAGTTCTAAAACTTCATCACCATTTTCAATTTCGACACCTGTTAATTTTACATCTACAGTAACTGTACATGTAGCTTTTTTACCAGCAAGTTCTGCCTCGATAATCGCTGTTCCTGGACCTACCGCTGTAACAACACCATCCTCAACTGTAGCTACTGTTTCGTTTAATGATCTCCATATAACATCATCAACATCTACTGTAGCATCAATTGGATTTTTTGTAACAATTAATCTTTCTGAAGCAACTTGACCTTGCTCTAAAGACATTTCTGTAACATTTAATGTAATTGAATTTAATTCAGATACTACATCAATTAATGTTGTTGCTGTTAATCCAGCTGCTGAAGCTGTAATTGTAACTGAACCAACCGCTTTAGCTGTAATTTTACCAGTTGAATCAATACTTACAATGCTTGGATCACTTGAAACCCATAAAACTTGTTTATCATCTGTTGTATTTTCTGGTTCAATTGTTGCGACTAATTGATCACTTTCACCTTTTTGCATTGTGAAGTTTGTTTTATTAATTACTAATGTTGTAGCTTTTACTTCTGGAACTATAACTTTGATTTTATCTGTTTTACCATTTACTGAAGTAGCAACTATATCTGCCTCTCCTGGAGTTATAGCTGTAATTGTTCCGTTATGAATTGCAACTATTTCAGGATGAGATGATCTCCAAATAATCGTTCTAGATTCTGAGAATACTTCTGGGAAGAAATTTACACTAAGAACTTCAACTTGTCCCTTATATAGTTCCATCTTTTTATCAACTATTTTATCATTTTTAATTTCAATTGATTGTAAGTGAGCACTTACTATAACATCTGCACTTGCTGTAAAAGCTCCTACAGTAACTGTAATTTTAGTTTGTCCATGTGCATGTCCTGTAACTAATCCATTTTCATCGATAGATGCAATTTCTGGATTTGCTGACACCCAAATTGTTGGATTTGTATCAGTTGAATCAACAGGATTTTTTATTACATTCAATTGTTCTGTTTGACCAATATCTATATCTATTTCTGATTTATCTACTGATATACCTTTCAAAGGAGCTTCAACATTAACATCTACATATCTTGTATAAGTACCACATGTAACTCTAATTTGAGTTGAACCAGCACCTACAGCTGTTACTAAACCATTTTGATCAACATTTGCAATGTTAAAATCATTTGATACCCAAGTAATTACCGCTGTACTTGTTGTATCAGCTGGTATTTTTTCAGCAACCAATTGAGCTGTTTCTCCTTTTAACATATCAAGAGAATCTGGTGAAACAGATAAACCTGTTAAAGGACTTTTTACAGTAATAAGAGCACTTGCTTGGAATCCAGCACAAGTTGCAATGATTGTTGCTTCACCAGCACCTTCAGCTGTAACAACACCATTTGAAACTGTAGCAACACTTTCATCACTTGAAACCCATTTAATTTGTTCTGAGTTACCTGTATTTGCAGGTTCTTTTTTAGCTGTTAATTGTATTGTTTTTCCCTTGTTTATTGTAGCACTTGCAGGTGTTAATGTTAAACCAGTCATCGCTGGACCACTTGTAATTACTACAGCACTTGATGATGTAATTTCTGTTTCAGAATTTTCTGAACCATCATCTAAATCATATACTATTTTATCTAAAGCTATACTTGAAGAGCCTTCTCCTATAACTTTAAATTTAATATTTCCCACTGTTCCATTTTGTGCAATTCCTACTGCTGTATTAAAAGTAATAGTAACCATACCATCACTTATTAATCCCATAGCAACTGTATGTCCTGGAGCAATTTCGGAATTTAAACTATATCCTGCACCAGCAAGTAATTGTTTATCTTCTCCACTAACGACATCTGGAATTGCTTCTAACTTAGTTTCATCATAATCTAGTGTAAGCACTAGTGATTTTTGGTTTTCTAAACCATCTGTAAGATTAATTCCAACAGATATTTCATCGCCTACTTGAACCATTTTATTAGTAACAGAAGATCCATCTACTGTTAAACCAAAAACTGGCTCTGCTGCGATACTGATTAAATTAGGCATAAAAGAACTAATAATTGTTATAATTAATAGTAATGCTACTATTTTTCTTCTTATCCTCATAATCTTCCTCCTTTGTTTTTCTTCCTAATTATCAAATATATCTTTAGTATAATTGTCATCGATAATAATATTAAAACAATTACACAAAAACTCATTAAAAGCATATCTCGTTCTGCTTTTTCAACTTTAGCAATTTCTTTTTTATATTCTTCAACAACTTCTTCTATAGATTGTTCTTCACTAGTAGTTGCTTCAGGAATAAATTTTTTAGCATTTTTAACTTTTGATACTCTTGAAACCATTCCACTTTTAACTTCAATTTCTATAGTTCCAACTAGTACATTGTTATTTTTTATTCTAACTGTTGTAATACCATCTGATTTTGGAATCATTGTTCCATCATCTAATATTTCTAAAATATTACTGTGTTCAGTTTCATAAACCAGGTCATCTTCAATATTAAATTCTACATTTCCATTATTAACTAAAATATTTTCAATTGTTTCTAATTGTTCAACCTTAGTTACTTCGAAGTCTTGAATTTCTTTAACTTCTTCTTTTTTTGTATTTTCTTTAATAGTTTCTACTTTTGGTATTATTATCTTTCCGTCTTTAGAAGTATAAGAAATCTCATTCCCATTCTTATCGCAAACTTCTTTAACAACTAAACTTACAGGAATATCATTTGTATCATCCAATACTTTAAATACAACTGAATAATATAAACCCTCTTTATTAAATCCTGTAATATTTATAGCTCCCATTGATACCTTATTTTCTACAGGTACATGCTCTGCCATTTTAAATGTTGCAGATAAATCTTTTCCAGCTTTAGAATTAACAAACTCTAATTTTTTCGGATCATATTTTACATCTAAACTCCAACTCGTAATGTCTTTAGTAATGTTTTCTGAATAAATTTCAACCGTTACTTTGTCAGAATTTGTATATTTTGTAACATCCGCAATATAAAAATTAGGTTTTGTTACAGCTTTAACGTTTATTGATAATAATACTACAAAAATTATAAAACCAATTTTAGTAATATTTTTTCTCATGTATACCTCTCATATCAACGCCTTTGTGTATATTAAAGCGCAATTATCCCATTTAATCTATGTATACATATAGATTCTATGTCAAATAGTCTAGAAAATCAATAAAACTCAGGTTACAAGTTTGTTTCTTTTTTATAACAAAAAGAGGATAGTTTCCTACCCTCTTTACATTTTTTATTATTCACTTCTTAATGCTAATACTGGATCTTTCTTAGCAGCTTGTTTTGATGGAATTAAACCACCAATTAAAGTTAATATAACACTTAATATTACTAATATTGTAGCAGCAACTGTTGGTAAAACTGCTGTAATATCTTCATTTACACTATGAATTACCATATTAGTTGGTATTAATAGTAAAAGTGTAACTACTATACCCATAATACCTGAGAATAATCCAACTATAAATGTTTCTGCATTAAAGATTGAAGATATATTACGTTTAGAAGCACCAATTGCTCTTAATATACCAATTTCTTTTGTTCTCTCTAAAACAGAAATGTAAGTAATAATACCAATCATTATAGAAGAAACTATTAATGAAATACTTACGAATGCGATTAATACATAACTTACGCTATCTACGATAGTTTTAACTGAAGACATTAATATTCCTGTTATATCTGTATAATTAATAACTTTTTCTTCATCTTCTTTTTCCATCTTATCATTATAATCATCCAAGAAATCTAAGAATAATTCTTTAGAATCAAAATCTTTAAAATAGAATGATATAAATGATGGTTCATCGATATCTTGATATCCAAGTGATATTAAATTTGTTGTAGCGTTTTCTACTGTTGTTGTAGACATAGCTTTAAATAAACGTTTCATTTCTTCTTCGTCCATTTCAAACTTAAACGCTGAAGCAAATTTACTTGTATCAACATTAAATGCATTTGCCATTTTTTCCATTAATTTTGCTGTTAACTCACCAACTTTTGTTAAAATTGATTTTTGCATAACAGCTTCTGTCATTCCACTTGCAATTTTATCTGCAGCTGCATCTATTTCTTTTTGTGTAACTAAAGTATTAACAACTGTATCAACAGTATTTAAAGCTATTGGAGCTTGCATATCAGTTGGTATTGTTGAACCACTTCCTGTACCACTACCCATTCCTAGTATACTTCCAACTGTATTAGAAGTATTAGTTGCAGTATTTGTTGATGTATTTCCAACAACTGTATTATCTACAGCAATATTTGTACTTGAGTTAGTATTTGTATTTGTATTTCCTCCTACAGGTGGCATTGTTCCTGCTCCACCTCCAGGAATCATTCCTCCAGATCCTCCTGCACCAAGCATTGCAACATAACCTTTTAGAATTCCTTTTAATAACTCACCATACATTTGGCTTTTTAATATGTCTTTTGGTATTACATATTTGGATTCTAAATCTGAAAGTATAGCATCGTTTGCAGAACTTTTTAATCCGTCATCAACCATTTTGTCTATTTCAGACATTTTAATAAATGCAATACCTCCCATACCTTTTGAATTAATATGATCAGTTAATATATTTTTTGTAATTTTCTTTAATCCATCTAAATATGCCGCTTTAGCTTTTGTTGTATCTGTTGTAATTGAAGATGAAATTTCACCAATATATCCTTCTGTTAATTTTTTAATATCATCTTCGCTTATATTTACACCAAATGCTTTTGATAAAGCATCTTCATCTATAGAAACCATATCTTGGAAGTCAAGACCTGTATTTTTATCTTCATCATCAAATCTTTTTCCACTAAATACGTTTACATTTTTATCAGCAAGTTGTTTTTTTACAATCTCTGATTTTGCAGCTTCTTTCATTACATATTCTGTCAAAGCTCTTGTATATAAAACACCTGATGTTAAACTTCCTGAACTAGATGTTGGTTTAACAATTCCAACTATTTTAAGTGGAACACCATTTTTATAAACATCTTTCATGAATTTTTCATCTTCTGACATATTTTCATATATATCATATTTTTTATTATATTTATATGTGCTTGAAGGATCTATTAATTTTAAATCAATATTTAATAAATCATCATAAGTTAATTCTAATGGTTTTTCTGTATTTTCTACTTTTTCACCATCAATTAATTTAGCAATCATATCTTCTAATTCATTTAAATCTCTTAATCCTAAAGCATATAATAATAAATCAGAAACAGAATCTTCATCTGGTAATACAACCATTAACTCATCAAATTTAGTAGGCCATCTACCTTCAATCATTTCATATTGTTCTTTAACCATTGCGTCATCATTAATTAATTCGCCAAAAATTGTAATTCCGGCTCCCATCATACTAGAAGAACTTCCCATTAACGATGAAATAAAATCACTTGGATTTAATTGTAATAATTCTTTAGTATCTTCTTTTTCTGTATAAATCATTGGAGCAATTGAATATTGATAATTAACTAAAGAAACCATTTTATCAACTTCATTTTGATTATCTTCTACATATTTTTTAAATGATTTTAAATCATTTTTTCCTACTGTAGAAAACATATTAGCAATATTTTGTTTCTCAACAACTGTTCTATCTTTTTTTGCAGTTTCTTCTTCACTACCCATTTGTCCTAAAATTAAAGCAGCAGCATCAGCTGTTTCTGACTCTAATGTTAAAGGATAAGAAGTTAAAGTATCTTCTTGAATTTTATCTATATAATTTTGGAAACCTGTAGACAACGATAATATCATTGCAATACCTATAATACCTATAGATCCAGCAAATGATGTTAATATTGTACGTCCTTTTTTAGTAAGCAAGTTGTTTAAACTTAATGAAAATGCTGTTAGCATAGACATTGAAGATTTACCTAAGTTTTTATGTCTTGGTTTATCTTTACCTTTTTGTTTTACTTCAAATGAATTTGAGTCGTCTGTTATTTTTCCATCTCTTAATTTAACTATTCTAGTTGAATATTGTTCTGCAAGTTCAGGGTTATGTGTTACCATTACAACTAAACGATCTTTTGCAACTTCTTTTAATAATTCCATAACTTGAACACTAGTTGCAGTATCTAGAGCACCTGTTGGTTCATCAGCTAATAATATATCAGGATCATTAACTAAAGCTCTTGCAATTGCAACCCTTTGCATTTGTCCACCAGACATTTGAGTTGGTTTTTTATGAGCTTGTTCTCTTAATCCAACTTTTTCTAATGCTTCTAACGCTCTTCTTTTTCTTGTTCTTTTTGATATACCACTAATAGTTAATGCAAGTTCAACGTTAGCAAGAATTGTTTGATGAGGTATTAAGTTATAACTTTGAAATACAAATCCTACAGTATGGTTTCTATATGAATCCCAATCCCTATCTTTGTATTTTTTTGTTGATACATTATTGATTATTAAATCACCAGAATCATATCTATCTAGTCCACCAATAATATTTAATAATGTTGTTTTACCAGAACCAGATGGTCCTAATATAGAAACAAATTCACTATCTCTAAAGTTCAAACTAACATTATCCAATGCTACTTGTACTAAATCACCAGTTTTAAATTGTTTTGAAATATTTTTGATTTGTAACATTCGTTTTCCTCCACTTACAATCCCATTAAATCACACTTTATTTTACATCTAATTGTAAATATTTTCAATAATTTTATATCTCTTTTTTATATCATTTTTTATACAAAAATATGTTATTCACCTATAATTTTATATGTTAAGTTTTAAAATTAATAACAAAAAAAGTTGAGATATTATCTCAACTTTTTTGTTATCCTACAAACATTTTTACCATGTATAATGCATAACATATTAGATACATTACACCATTTCTTTTACTCATCATATTCTTTGGTGGTATATATTGGAATAAGAATAATAATACACCAGCACCAAAACAAATAATTAAATCTGAATTATATTCAATATTATAAGTTATTGGTTTAATAAGTGATGCTATACCAATAATAAATGTCATATTAAATATATTTGAACCAATAATATTTCCTACTGAAATATCACTATTACCTTTAACAGCTGCAACAACACTTGTAACAAGTTCTGGTAAACTTGTACCAATTGCAATAATTGTTAAACTTATTACTTTCTCGCTTATTCCTAAAAATTCCGCAATAATTATAGAATTATAAACAATGAAATCTCCACCAAATTTTAAACCAACAATTCCTATTGAAATTTTCAAAATATTATCTATAATAGATTTATTTTTTTCAACAGGTACTTTATCATGCTCTTTATCTGCATTTTCAAGTTCTGGTTCTGAATCGAACTTCTCACCTTTAATACCCATTGCAACTGTGTAAGCAATAAATAAGTTAAATAATATTAATAAAACAACTGCTTCTGGTCTAGTAATAAGATTTCCTGTATTACATATTACAAAGAAAATCATTGTATAAGCTACACAAAGTGGAACTTCTATATATCTTGTTTCTCTTTTTAACTTTAATCTTCTAATTGATGCAGATACCCCTAAAATTAAAAGTAAATTACAAATATTACTTCCAATTACATTTCCAAGAGACATATCTGAATAACCTTTTGTTGCTGAATTAATACTAACTAATAACTCTGGAAGTGATGTTCCTATTGAAACTATTGTTAATCCAATAACGATTTCAGGAATATGAAATCTTTTTGCAATAGCGCTTGAACCATCAACAAGAAAATCTGCTCCTTTAATTAATAATACAAATCCAACAATTATCAATAACACTGGTACTAGCATTATTAATACCTCCTTAAATTTCTTTTATCATCAAGGTATAATTATAATCATATTTTAATTAAAAATCAATATTCAAAAGCAAAAATTAAAATAAAAAAAATAACATCCTAAGATGTTATTTTTTATTTATTATTTTAAATATTCTCTTAAACTATCCATACTTTTTCTAGCATCGTTATAACCTAGATCATAAACTTTTTGAAGTTTTTCTGGATCTTTTTCAAGTCTTCCTATTTCTATTGGTTTACTTGGTCTAATAACAAATATATCTTTATTATTTTCAAGTTCAATTAGTTTTTCAACTGAATCATTATAATTCTTATACCTATTCGCTGCAGCTTCTATAAAATTAGGATATTTTTTATAAAAAGCTTTATGAATTGTATCACCATGTTTTTTCTTTCTATAATTAATATCTCTTGTAAGAACTACAATAATTTTATCTACACCAAGCTCTTTACACTTTTCATATGGAATGCTATCAGAAATTCCACCATCTAAGTATTTCTTACCATCTATCTCTACTATTTCAGAAACAAAAGGCATAGCTGATGTTGCTCTTAATACTTCCATTTGTTCAAAAACATCTTTAACTAAAATATATTCTGGTTTTCCTGTTTCTACATTAGTAACAGTTGCATAAAACTTAGTATTTGATTTTTTGTATTCTTCATTATCAAACACATCAAGTTCGTATGGAACTTTATAAAAAGCAAAATTTTTATTTATAATATTTTTTGATGTAATCAAAGAAAAAAGTCCCATATAATTTAGATTTTTAGAAAATCTTTTATTATATCTAATCGCTCTTCCTCTTTGTTTTGACAAATAATTAACACCAAATAATGTTCCTGCTGAAACTCCAATTATTGTATCAAATTCTAATTTATCATCTAAGAATGCATCAAGCACACCACTTGTATACATTCCACGCATTGCTCCACCTTCTAATACTAATCCTACTTTCATTATATCTCCTTTACCAAACATATGGTATTAATCTATATTTTACTTTCTTTTTATATTCTGTATAACCGTCTAATTCTTTTTCTAATACTTCTTCTTCGTTTTTAATTCTTTTTACTAATGCAAATGGATATAATGCAAATATTAAAAATCCTATCTTAGAACCAAGCACTAATGGCATTGCTAAAAACATTAATATACTAGCTAAATACATTGGATGTCTTACCATAGCGTATAATCCAGTATCAATAACTTTTTGATTCTCTTGTACTTCTATAGTTCTTGAAAGGAATTTATTTTCTCTAATAACTTCCATATACATTCCATAACCAAATAAGAAAAGAATACTTGCTTCAATTACTTCATATTTAGTCATTTCAGACCAACCATATTTAAAATCCAAAGATGTTACTACAAATCCTAGTATAAAAATTATTGCAGTAAAACCTATAACCTTCTTTTGAACTTTTTGTTTTTCTTTTAAGTTCATTCTTTTTTCTAGTAAATCCGGATTTTTTATAAATAATATTACACCTTCTATAAAAATTGGTATAAATAAAAGTGCTAAAAATAGCCATGCATTTGGATAATTAAATGTACCTACTGGTCCAAATAACAATGCTGCACAAATTACCACTCCTAGTATAAATCTTACAATAGTTTTTATTAATAATTTAACATTCATAAGCAATTCTCCGTTTTCTTTAATGACAACATTTTATATTATTTCTATTTATTATTCAATATAAAAAACAAAAGTCCTTACTAAAAAGCAAGGACTTTGAAAAATTATGATGCCATTGATTCTACTGGAATATAATTTGCTTCTGCAAGACTATAAATCTTATGTTCTTCTTTTTCTTTGTTTGAAAAGAATCCAATACATGATGTAACAAGTACAACTCCTTGAAGCACTACTCCAAATACAGATTTTATAACTATACTATCAACAATAACAATCAATGTTACTGGTATACCCATAAAACGATATAGCTTTGTATTCTTTTGCCATATAGAATAAGTATAAAGCATTGAACCACATGCATATAAAAGTGATAATGGCCCATTGTATGTTGCTATTATAGATATTAAAGACAAACTATAAATTATACTAATTAAAACAATATCTTTTTTTGTTATAACTTTACTCTTACCATTTATTTTTTCATCAATAAGGAAAACTATATCTCTAAAAATCGAAATTGCACACATTGCAGAACTTGTATAAGATCCTAATAGTATAAAAGTTATTGCGTTTAAAAAATTAGACATAAAGCTAAATGCTATTAATAATTTTCTATTTTTTACTACATATGTTAAAGATAAAAATACATATACAAATATTACTATAATTTGTGAAGCTATATATTGTGTTGTTAATTCTGCCACTAAAATTCTCCTTTGTAAATATTTTAATAATATTGTGCTTTAAAAAATCAGCACGCCTTTTCATTTATATCATAAACCTTTATTTCGAATCAAACTTGTTTAAATATTTTTAAAGGCCAAAAAAGGTGCCTATTAAAAAATAGACACCTTAAAATCTTTTATTCTATCTCATTCATTAGTATGCATGAGTATGCATATCTTTTTATTTTTAACTTGCAATAACCGCACCATATGCAACAGAAAATTCAGAATCTTCTGGAACAAAGAATCTAATCTCTCCAAATCTTTCAAATCTATCTAATACTGTTCTTACTCCAGGAAGAGCTGTAATATTTCCAACTAAAACAACTTCTTTATTAGTTTTATTTGCTACATTAAATGAAGCCATAACACCTATAATTTCAAAAATCATATTAATTAATCCAGCAGCTATATCTTCTGGTTTTGAATCTTTATTTAATTTTCCAAAATTTGCTAATGTTAAATCAAGTGGTAATGTTGCTTTCTCTTCTTTTGTTATATCTTTTATTCTTAAATCAATATTCTCTACATTACCTTTTTCAATAAGTTCAAGCATTTCATCAAAATTTGTGATATTTAAAAATGCTTTTGAAAAATTAAATAATGTACCAGCACCTACTCCACTTCCGCCTAAATGTTTTACTTCATTTCCAGTTACATCAATAAAAGCAGTTCCTGTACCAACACTAACAACTAATGCTTCATCTTTATTTGTTAAAGCTAAAGCTCCTCTTGCTATTCCTACAAATTCATCTACTTTCACTACAGGAACATCATATTCTTTATCATCAATCTTACTTGCACCAATTCCTGTAAATACGATTTTTTCTATATTTTCTATTTCATTATTTTTTACAAATTCATCAAAACATTCCTTAGAATATTTTCCTCTAATAATTGCTTTACCTACAATATCATCTTCTTTAACTTCAATAACTTTTGTTGTTGATGTACCAACATCAATACCTATAATACTCATAAGCCTTCTCCTTATTATTTTGATATAAAGATTATATAAAAAAAACAGTAATTTTTCAATTACTGTTTCATTAATATATTTTATTTTTTCATTGAATAGATTGTCGAATAAAAAGCAACTACTACAGAGTCTCCTAATATTATACCAAGTCCAACAAGTGGATCTATAAAAGATACTATTAACGCCAATAGTCCTCCTATTACAAATGCATATCCTGTTTTTAATGAAAATTCTTTGTATAACTCTTCTCTTTTTGGAAGAATATTTATTGTTTTTTTAGCTTCTTCATATGTCATTTTAGGCATATAATTTCCAATAAATATAAACATTGCACTAACAAGTGCCATTGCAATTTTTCCAACATTTAGTGTTTGCCCCATTCCCACAGAAATAGTTACTATAAATAACACGTTTGTAATAACAGGTATTATCCATCTTACCATTTTAAATATTTTATTTTCTTTTTCAAATTTTCGCATTTGAAAACTTGTTCCTACACACAATACAAAATGTAATAAAGCCATAGCAGAAGGATATATAAATACAACAACCAATTTTGGATCATATCTATCTATTTCATTTTTAAAATTAAAATGTCCAGGTAAATTTTCTGGTAATTCATTATATAAATACATACCTATTAAAATTGGAAATAATGTTACTACTGTAGTTAATATTATCATCGACCAATTAAATTTCTTTTTATCATTCATTATTTTTTACCTCCTAAACCATAAATCCAAGTTAAAACATCTTCAAAAACAGAAACATTAAGATCATAATATATATAATTTTTCCATTTACTTTCTTCTACAAGTTCTGCCTTTTTTAGTTGAGCTAAATGATATGAAACTGTTGCTGCAGTTAGATTGAAATGTTCTGCTATTTCTCCTGCTGACATTCTTTTCTTTTTTAATAATTCAAGAATATCTCTTCTTACAGGATCAGAAATAGCTTTTAAAGTTTCTGACATTCCCATAACTATTCCTCCGTTCTATTTAGATATCTTTCTAAATAGATTATACCTTATATTCTAATTCGAGTCAATATCTATTTAGATATTTTTCTAAATACCTTATAAAACAAAAATAGCTTACCTTAAGTAAGCTATTTCAAATCGTTTTATTCTTTTTCTAAGATATCTTCCATCATTTTATACATTTCTGGTCTTTCTTTTTTTAAGTTTACAACTTTAAATGTTTCTTTATTTGCCCACGCAAGTGTTGTTCTTCCTATATTTAAATGATTTCCATCTTTATCATAAATATTATATTCAACAGTAAATTTTGCTGGAGATAATTCAACAAGTTTTGTTCTAATTTCAACTTCTTGATTATAATATGCTGGACGTTTATATTTACAATTTAATTCAACAAGTGGTGTCATTAAACCTGTTTTTTCAATCTCATCATAAGCCATTCCAATTCTATTAAAATAGTCTGTTCTTGCTTGTTCATACCAAACAGCATATACAGAATGATGTATAATTCCCATTTGATCAGTTTCAGCATATCTTGGCAATATTTTAGTTATACCTTCCATATTCTCCTCCAATAATAATTTCTTTAAATATATTATCACAATTCTACTTCTATATCAATAAAATCGACCACCTATACTAATAAAAAAACGAAAGGGCGGTCTTACCATACCGCCCAACCGTCTTCATCTCTTATCTTACTCGAACACGAAGCAACTTTGCCTCAAGCCAAGTGTGCAGATATGCGTAGATTTCCTCATGATTGGTTTCATGAAGCAAATCGTGACGCAGTCCAGGATACATTTTCAGAGTTGTATCGCGTAGACCTGTGCGGATAAAAGATGCATAGAGTTTGTCGACTCCCTTACCGAAACCTCCAACAGGATCATCCTCACCGGAGATAATCAAAACTGGCAGTTTTTTCATCATCATAGATACGTTCATCTGGTCAGCTGTATAAGCCATGCCATTCAGCATTTCTCTAAACAGTCCAGGTGTTACGTAATTGCCTCTCTTGCGATCAGCGATGTAAGCGTCCAGACCTTCACGGTCAGAACACAGCCAGTCAAATCCAGTGCGATTCGGTGCAAAATGCTTGTTGTAAGTGTCAAATGTAAGTGCATCGATGAGATCACTCTCCTCGCTGTCTCCACATCTTAACTTCTCTAACCAGGCCGCAAACAGTCCGATCTTAATCTCGAAAGGAGCCTTGTTACCGCTTCCCATCAGGATTGCGGCATCGACTTTCTTCGGATAGTTGATCAGGTAAGTTCTCACCAGGTATGAGCCCAGTGAAAATCCCATCATTCCATAAGGAATACCCGGGTATCTTGCCTTGGTGTTTTCAAGCAGTCTGTCCAAATCTTCGACTGCGTAATTCCAGCTTCCTTTCGGGCCGAAATACATTTCGGGTGCGTCTGCTGCAACAGACATACCATGACCAATGTGATCGTTGCCGATGACAACAAAACCCTTACTTACCAAAAATTTTGCAAATGCATCATATCTGTCGATATATTCGGTGATGCCATGCGCGATTTGAAGAACGGCAATCGGTTCATGATCAGGTACCCACTCGATAGCGTGGATTTTTGTTACTCCATCATAAGAGTCATACGCGAATTCTCGTTTTTTCATAACTAAGTTCCCCCTTTGAATGTATATAAAACTGAGATATATCAGCACAAAAATAACTTCATTTGTCCATTACAATGTACTGAGCGACGAAAGAAAACACTCTTCAAAGTGCCTCTTATTTTCATTCTAACACTAATATTTTTTAAATACAAATACTTTTTTCAAAAAAATAAAAGAGTAGTTTTTAACTACTCTTAATCCTTCTAAAATAAAGCTTTTACCTTTTCTCCTCTAGTATATCCTTCTTTATAAAAACTCTTAACATCTTCTTTTAAGTAATCATTTCTATAACAAAGTTCTAATGTTACTGGTCCACTATAATTACAATCAACTAATTTATCTTTAACTAAATTCCAATTTAAAGTACCATCAAATGGTAATAAATGTTGATCTGACGAACCATCATTATCATGTAAATGAACTGCAAATATTCTTTCTTTAACAAAACCATGATCAAATTCATCATCAAAGTGTGCATGGAAATGTCCAGAATCAAAACACATTCCTACATGTTCATCTTTTATATTTCCTAATACATACTCTAAGTATCCTCTTATTTTTGTATTTTCAAAAGCAACTTTTACTCCAACTTCTTTTGCAAAATCAGTAATCTTTCTTATTCTTTCTAACCCTAATTCATTATAGTTTGGTGCTATATTTTTACTTGTTAAATGTAATATAACTAAATTTATACCATTATCCTTACATTCTTTTATATTTCTTTTATATCTTTCAACTAATAAATCTCCTTCTTGGCCGTCTTCCCATATTTTATTTATGTTTTGATATCCAAGATGAGCAAATATTATATTTAAACCTTTTGATTTTATATATTCAACTTGTTTTTGTTGAGGATGTTCCCATGACTCATTATCATACCATTGAATAAAAACATTTTTAAACCCAGCATCTTTTATAGCATCTATTGTCTCTAATACTGATACTGTTTTATTTTCATATTGAACTGCTACAGCTAATTCTTTCATATTGTTACCTCCTATTATTGTCTATTAATTAATATGACTATATATTACACATGATATATTAACACATTTTAAGCCATTTTTCAATTGGCGTTTTTGACTTTTATGTTAACTCGTGCTATAATTATGTATAAGAGTTTTTACTCTATTTTCCCGTGGTGGGCTCGTCTCTTACTACTCAACTTGATGGTGCCCACTGCCAAACATGTGGGAGAATGAGGATGAAGATGATCAGAAAGAATGGTAACCACGTTGTCAGAGGAACTAACAGTATCGTTTACAAAGGAGTCTCTTTTTCGAGACGGTATCCAGTTGCTTCTGCAGCAATCTGCATCACAGCAGCAATGCTCGTTTTCGTGATGCTAATGCCACTACTTTTCAAGACCTCTACCATTACCGTTTACAATCCCAATACGAAAGGTTGGACTAAGCAAATTGCGGCTTACTCAAGCCAACGAGTCAGTGAAAAGAAAGCAACTCGTCAAGCAATTGACCTTTTCAATCCTACCACTTTCATTGTGGTTGTTGACTGTAACTACGAGTGTCTCGACATCACCTACCAGTACTCAGATTCTAATGAATGGCTCATGCCATACACTAGTTACCTTGGTAACGATCAGTATTCAATCGATGCAGCTCATGTACTATTAAATTCCGGTCCCAATGCCGAATTTGTAACATACCGCATTGAAATCTATTCTGATAATGGAACTGAGACGGTTTACTTCTCGACTAAAATTTAATAATCCCACATACATTAAAACCCGAGATGCCTCGGGTTTTTTCCATATAAAAAAGGTAGCATTTTTGCTACCTAAACAACTTAATATATACTAACTTCCTCGACGTCTTTTCCAACTTCTACTAAAACAATAAATCCTGAAATTTCATCAGTCATTGATTCTGCTTCAGCGTATTGAATAGTTGTCATTATATTTAAATGATTTCCTGTATGAAGTAAATTAACCGCTGCTACAACATCACTTGGATGGCATGGTTTAAATGCTAATGCTAATGAATTGTTTTTAAAGAAATCCTTGTTATATTTATCCTTTTTAATTTTGTCTTTATAATTCATTGAAGTATCTTCAACTTTATAATCTATAAAATTTTCATATTCTTCAAAACTATCTAAAACAACACTTTCAAAATCTGATACATATCCACTTTCAATTACTTTATATGTATATTTTTGAGCATCAACTGCTTTAATACCATAATAAACTGAAATAGATAATAT
>JAEIGA010003082.1_pt1 | contig 26250 bp, 22 predicted proteins | sample 9270691 | NCBI WGS metagenome assembly JAEIGA01 (sample SAMN17057246, study PRJNA624740) | gut metagenome | biome: biome; isolation source: fecal sample | host: Bos grunniens | place: China: Xizang | collected 2019 | reverse complement strand
ATTAATTTTCAATTTGTAGAGGTAATATTATGAAAAAAACTGTCTTGAAAATTATATTGATTATAATTGCTGTTTTGTTCGTAATTGGTATAGTTTTTGGCATCATTCTTCACAACAATAAAATAAATGCTTCAAATACTAAGGAAACCGATGAATATTACATAAATGGTGAAAATGAGCTTTTGTGTTTTGGTGTAGAGGGTGATGATAACCTTTTTGAACCTAACGAAAAAATTAATGTTGTTCTCGAGTGTCGTGATGAAGGTTTGAATGGCACTAAGGCGAGAGTTTCAATTACAAGTGAGCAAACAGGCTTCAATAAATGGGGTTATGTTACATTTGATTATAATTCGCCTTACAGCATTTTAAGCTTTACTTCAGAGAAAAACGGTATTTTCACCATTAAGATTAAACAATTCGGTGAAGAGGAACACATTTTTACCGTTGGAGTTCTTCCAAAAAATGAGCAGGCGAGTGATGATTTTTACTATGGCATTCAGCCATATATCACACGCGCATATACCTGGGGTGAAGGCTTTTGTATTCCGGGGTATAATGCAGAAGAATCCGTTAATAAAATTCTCGACGTGGCAGAATATCTTGGTGCTAACCTTGTACGTGAAGACAGTGTAGGCTGGGGTGCAATGCAGAGTGAGCCATACGGAGATATGATTTATTCGGTTCAGGATTACCTTGTAAAACAGGTTAACGACCGCAATATGAAATATAACTGGCTTCTCGGTTACAATGCAGGGGAGTGGTCAACTGCCACAAAATATAAAAAGAATTATGATGAATCAATCAGTTGGACTTATCCGCCTGATATAAAGCTCTGGAATGATTTTACAACTAAAGTTGCTGATCATTATGCAGATAATACGGATATTCTGTGGGAAATATGGAATGAGCCTAACTTGTTTTTCTTTGCAGGAACATCAGAAGAATATTTTGAACTTCTTGAAAGCACCGCAAAAACATTAAAATCAAAGAATAAATTGGCTTTCGTTTATTCGGGCGGTCTTGCAACAGCAGAGAAAGAAACCAATTCAGAATATTATGAGAAATCCGCAGAGCTTATAAATAAAGGCTTGCTTGATACCTTCGGTTATCACAATCATGACGGACTTGATAATTACTTTGACTATATGGCTCAGATGCTCGGTCTTACAATCAAAGCAGGTCTTAAAGACGGTGGATTCAATAGCGAAAGCGGTGTTGGTGGTGCAGATGCATCAACAATTGCCTGCAAAGCTCTTTACACCCGTTCAACAGGAGCAAAGGGTTATGTTTCCTTTACATTCAGAAAAACTGTTACACCTGAAAATGATATAAATGACTTTGCGTTTTTCAACGAATATCTGCAACCAACCGAAACTGTTATTTCTTATGCGACAGTTATACGTTTCCTCGGCAATGCAGAGTTTGTTAAGAATATTTCAAACGAAAAAGACCTTGTAATTGATGAATATACTAAAAACGGAAGCAAAATCGAAGTGTACTACAGCCTTGGTGAAAAGAACAAAATTCCTTCACCTAAAGGTGAATATATAGCTTATGATATGTACGGAAATCCCATTGAAATCGGTGAAAAAATAACAGTAAGCAATTCACCAATTTATATTGTTTATTGATTTACTTTGGTGGTATAATCATTTCAATTAACTTGAATTTTACGGTCAAATTTCACTCTACCAACGGTTTATTTCTCCTCACTAAACCAATGGTAGGTGTATTTTCTCAACTGAATTATCTATACTGAATGTTAAAGGAGGTACATTATGGACCAAATTAAAATCGGAAGATTTATTGCTGAACGCAGAAAGAAAGTAGGCTTAACACAGATGCAATTGGCAGAAAAGCTGGACATCACCGATAAAGCTGTATCCAAGTGGGAACGAGGCGTAGCAATGCCCGATACCGCCGTAATGCTTAAACTCTGTGATATTCTTGGCATAAGTGTAAATGAATTATTATGTGGGGAGAAAATTGATATGGAAAATAATAATCAGAAAAATGAACAGCTTTTCCTTGATATGGCGAAGGAATTAGAGCGAAAAAACAAAACAGTATGGACATCTATGTGGATTATTATGGGTGTGAGCGTGCTAGGTTTAATTGGAGGTCTTGCTGTTGCGGCTTTTTTGATACCTGAAGGAATATTGCAGCTCGTAACAATTCTCGGAATTTGCGTTCTGTTTTTGATACCATGCTTCTACGCATTAAAGCTTGAAGTCAGTGTGGGTGCTTACAAGTGCAAAAATTGCGGTCATGAGATAGTGCCTACCTATATGCAGGCACTTAATGCCATGCATATGGGAACCACTCGCTATTTAAAGTGTCCTGAGTGCGGAAAACGCTCCTGGTGCAAAAAAATATTAAAAAAGTGATTATTTGATACGAGCAACAGTAGTTCTTCTTACTGTTGCTTTTTGTTTTATGGGTGGTATAATTATCTCGATAAATAATAATTTGAAAGTGAGGTAACAGTATGATTCCAATACCGGATTATTTAAGACAATTTGCATCAGAAATATCTGAAAAAGGAACTCGCCTTTCGTTCAAGTTGAGATGTTCGTGTGGGTCTGAAGTTTTTGATATATTAGAAAACACCTATACTGATGACGAAAAGGAACTTGTTGAAAAATACGAAGAAAGCATTCCAAACGCCGGAGGGCATACAATTTATGGTGGCTTGGATTCTGATGGAAAACCATACAATTACATTAAAATATTGGGATTATTTAAGAAACGGATAATATTTCCGCAAGCCCCTGTGTTTATGAGGGTTGATGTGATAAAAACGGTTTGTTCGCAATGTCAGCAAGAAATCGTTGTATTTGATAGTAGATACCATGGATATTACGGAATGATATCTGATGATGAAGATGCAAGAAAATATAACCCGTATTTCAAACAAAAAGGGCAAAAATCGCATAGTATTATAGTTGAAATTGAAAACGAGCCATCCTTGGAAGCGTTTAATGAAATAATTGATAAGCAGTGTTCATGTGAGTTTTATTCGAATGCTTTTAATACTATTTCAATATATGCAATAGAAGAGAACGGAAAAAGAAAAATGTTATATGATTTTGAAACTGCTTAATTGATAAATCCCAATTTATTGAGTTTCTCTTCTCATATCAACATTTGACTTTTAGCCTGATTTATGTTATATTAAACCCACAGAAATTCCTGTGAAATTATTTGGCAAGATTTTGGCGAGAAAAAATCTGATAATCAGTATTAAAATAGGCTAAAACCATGTAAAATAGAGACCAAAAACACTCAAAATCACCGTGTGACAAGTAACAGTGATAGAGTGGGAATAATACAATCGGCTACAAATTTAAAGGTACTCTGTAAATCAGAGTACCTTTTTGATTGATATATATTAGCTAGATACTTGAAAGAGTACCTATTGAATAATTTTACAATTGTTTATAATGTTTCTATTAGTTACTGATTTCAAGAGTAAAAACTTATTAATAAAAAACGGTGTATAATTATGAACAATTTAACTTTCAACGAATTTAATAGCTTGGATTTCAAGTTATGTAACGCTAATCCTATAATCAGAAATCCATGGAACAGCTTTGTTATAGCAGACCCAAGCGTTATTACGCCTGATTTTTCTCATGACAAAAAATTTCATTTGTTTTGCCATACTTTTTTCGGTGTACATCACTACGTAAGCAATAACGGAATTAACTTTAAAAAACAAGGTAAGGTTGCAAACCGTGCAATGCGTCCCAATATAAATTATATTGATGGGAAGTACTATTTATTTTATGAACGGACAAGACCTGTTATTCTTAATGCGTTATCACTTATCGGTGTTAAGTGGAAATCTGAGATATATTGCACTGAATCCGTTGATTTGATTAAATGGTCAAAGCCGTATCCTGTTATTAAGAAAACTCGCGAGTATGAAGAATATAATAAAGGTTATGCCATTTCTAATCCGTTTTTAATTAATATAAATGGTAAGAATCGTTTATATTATTCCTGTGGACAGACTTTTATTGAGGATTGCGGCTTCGGTGAGCCTACATACATATCCTTTGCAGAAAGCGATAGTATTTCAACAGGCTATATTTCAAGAAATGAACCAATAATAAAACCTGACAAAGACACAGAGTATCTGAATCTTTGTTCAGGTTGTTTGAAAGTTTATAAATTAAAGGATTGTTATATAGGTCTTCAAAACGGAATATTTGAAAAGAATGGTAAAAGTCATTCTGCGATTATGCTTTTAAAATCCGATGATGGCGTAAACTTTGAATTTGTAAAACCATTTCTTGTTCCACAGATATGTGGTAGCAGTAAATGGATGGCTCAATATGTATACGCTTGTTGCCTTACAAAATACGATAACAAATTCCGTTTGTATTTCAATGCCCGTAACGTTTCAAATAACCTTTTAGGCAGAGAGTGTATCGGAATTTTAGAAAGTCAGGTTTAATGATATGATATATGAATTAAAAAATTGCAGAGATGGTTCAGCTGCGCCTTATAAAACCACTGTTGAAATCAGCGAAAAAGACGATATTCTGACCTTTAAGTTTTTTGCAAAACATACTGATTTTTACTGTCCCTATCATGAATATAACGATATTCACTCTGAAGGAGATGCTTGTGAAGTGTTAATAGGTTCTGACCCCGAAAGAAGATTCTATTACGAAATAGAAGTCAGTCCTGAAAATAAACTTATGTGCGCCCTTATGGAGAACAAAGGTGATGATGAAAACGGTGTTCCACTTTTGAAAATTAATTTCATAGATACACCTTTTGTGGAAAGTAATGTTGTCTGCACAGAAAATTCTTATGAAGCAACAGTAAGCTTTCCAAAAGAGAAAATTTTATCAGGTGATGATGAAATCTATTTTAACGCATATAGATTAGAGACTGATGGGGGAGAAATGGATAAACATTTAATGGCTCTAAACCCTACAATGAAACCAAAGTTTCATAGACCATCACATTTTCTGTGGCTTAAGGATTATTTAAAATAATATTATTTTCATCAACAACATCTCCTACAACCTTTGTATTTATTTCATAAGGTTCATGGAAGGTGTTGTTTTTTATTTGGGCTTCACCAAGATATGAAAGTATTATGCGATGCTTATCTTCAATTGGATGTTTGAACGTGTTTCCTTCTACAACTAATTTGCCATGAACAAATTCAGTTGATTTTTCATCCATAACTTTGGGTGAGTACAATATAACAGGTGCATTTTCATACATTTTTCTGTAGTTGCAACACTCAAGAAGGTTGTTTCTGAAAATAACTTCCGTTGTATAGCCTGATTCAAACCAGAAATTGCAATCATCTTCAAGAAGAAGGGCAGGACCCCATATATTTTTGAAACTATTATTTTCAATAACCACTTTACCACGTGTTGTGCAAAGTATACCTCTACCACAGCTAAGACCGAAATCGCAGTTTTTAACATGTAAATCAGGTGTCCATGTAGCGTTTTCTACAACATCTTTACCCATTACAATATTATCAGGCAGAATTCTATCCAGGTAAAGTCTTATATCAGTATCATTAAGACGCTTGTAATTTAAAACAGTAGCATTTGCGTAGGGTATAAGGGTATCCCACTTAATAAATTCAATGTTATCACCTTTTTTAAAAGCCTGAAAGCCCCAACTCTCGTGGTGTTTAAAACGTACTGTTATTGTGTTTTTTCGTTTGTTTCTTCTTATAATTTGCAAGTGTGTACCGTGCACATTAATAAAATCATCGTGTGCACCACCGGCTTTAATGCCATCTATAGTAATCTGACCTTTACATCCTGAAAACTGGAAGAAATCAGCGGTTGAAGCAGCAGTTCTGCCATCAGCAGGAGTAAAATCACAGTTTTTAAAGGTAACATTTTCGCAAAACTGAGAAACCATACCCAAACCGTGCATAAATTTAATCCGTAGATTTTCAAAACACAGGTTTTTACAACGCTGAAAAAGGCTTCCTGTATGGTCGCGGATAATATTCCTTGACTGAATAACACCACCTGCAGGGAAATGAACGTTTTTGTTCTTTAATTCTACCCGAAGAGTATTATTACCAATATCCTCAATTGAGCTAAACTCCATATCTGCACGACTGAAATCAGCAAAAAGCTTTGTTTCGGGAAGAAGAATTTTAATATGGCGCTTTTTGCCATTATAACTATCCTTCCAGTATGGCTTGCCATCGGTACCTGTTTCGCCATGAAAAATCAATTCTTTGTTTTTTACTTCATATAAACAATCGTCGTTGATTTTTATTTGGCAAATGCCGTTATTGTTAGATAAAACAGTAAATTCAGTCATAGTAGGGCAGGCATAGTCTACAATAAGGTTTTTCACTGTAATATTTTCGCAGTTATCAAATAAAAATGGCGTCATTTTGCCGTGAACAAGGATTGTGGCGCCGTTTCCGTCTATTTCGATATCATTCTTATCTTTAAGGTAAAGTGCCGTTCTACGAAGTCCTGATGGGTTTTCGTTGTGTCTTGCTGTATTAGAACAGTAATATCCCTTGAATTCAAAGCAATTATCCTGAAAAATATTGTAAACCTTATTTTTTTCCAAGACGATTACTTTGTTACTTTCTGCGTTTTTAAAAATTTCGCAAATCTCGTTCATAAAATCAACCTTTTTTGCCTTTGTATCTGATGAATATATTATAACGATTAAATTGATAAAAGGCAATAACACTATTGCTTTTAAAGAAAAATATACTATAATTTATATATCAATATGCAAAGGTTGATTTTATGAAAATAATTGCAACAGACTATGATGGTACTCTTAACCATAAAGGTATTGATTTAGTAAAAAAAGAGGCAATTTCAAGATGGCGCAAAGCAGGTAACCGCTTTGGTGTTGTAAGTGGTAGGGGAATAAGGTCTCTTCTTGATGTTATCAAGGATAAAGAATTCGAATATGATTTCCTTATTGCTAATAACGGTGCTGTTATTTGTGATTCTGATTTAAAAATTGTTAAAGATTTTAAATGCAAAGGTGATATTGCCAAGCCACTAATTGAAGATTTGTTTAAATGGAATTGCCCATTTGCTAATATTGATAAAGATGTTTCAATAATGATTAAAGCAAATATTGAAGATTGCAAAAAAAACGAAATCACCATCGATGAAATCCCTCATATTGACTATTTCAATCAAATAAATACTATGTTAGAAAACGACGAAGAAGCTCATAAAATAGTTTTTAAAATCAAAGAAAAATATTGTGAATTTTTAAATCCACTGCAAAACGGCCAATGTATTGATATAACTCCTGCAGGTGTGGATAAAGCCTCAGGAATTTACGCTCTCCTTGATGTATTAGGTGGCTCATACGACGATGTTATTACAGTAGGCGATAATATTAATGATGAAGCTATGATACGTGAATTTAGGTCATATGCTATGGCAAATGGTGTGCAGTACATAAAAGATATTGCAGATGATATAACTGAAGGTATAACTGAATTAATTAATAAAGAAATTCTTTGATATTTTAATAGATTATTAACATTTTCTTACAGTTAGGCTAAAAATATTGACGATACTAGATTTAATCAAGTATAATTCAATTATAAAAAAATTATAAAAGAGGTGAACCAATGAGCTTTATAAAATTTAAAGAATACATTGAAAACAAAGAAGAGATTTGCAGAACTAACGATAGTATTAATCCTGAGTTATTCAAGGAACATGCTGTTAACAAAGGTTTGCGCGATATAAATGGTAATGGCGTTGTTACAGGCCTTACAAACGTTTCTAAAATTGTTTCAAATAAAATTGTTAATGGAGTTAAAGAACCTTGTGATGGCCAGTTATGGTATAGAGGCTATAAGGTTGAAGATTTAATTAATTCCCTTTGTGAAGATGAATTTGGATTTGAAAAAATAGCATATCTTCTTTTGCTTGGTGATATGCCTGATGCAGATGAACTCAAAAAATTCACTAAATATGTTGGTGAATGCCGTCAGCTTCCCTCAAATTTTACAAGAGACGTTATAATGAAAGCACCTACACAGGATATTATGAATTCTATGACACGAAGTATACTTACGCTTTCATCATACGATAAAAAAGCTCTTGATACTACTGTTGCAAATGTATTGAGGCAGTCTGTTCAGCTTATTGGTGAATTTCCGCTTCTTGCTATATACGGCTACCACGCATACAATTACTCTGAAAAAGGGGAAAGTATGATTATTCATCGCCCTGATCCTAAGCTTTCTACTGCTGAAAATATACTTATGATGCTCAGACCTGATAAGAAATACACTCATACTGAGGCAAAGGTGCTCGATACTGCCCTTATTCTTCATATGGAGCACGGTGGCGGTAACAATTCAACCTTTACAACACGTGTTGTTACATCTTCGGGCTCAGATACATATTCAACTATTGCTGCTGCAATGTCATCACTTAAAGGACCGAAGCACGGCGGTGCAAACTTTAAGGTTATGGAAATGATTGATGATATTAAGGCTAATGCAGGAGATTATACGGATAAGCTTCAGCTTGAAAAATATCTTGCTAAAATCATTGATAAAGAGGTTTTTGATAAAAAAGGCCTTGTTTACGGTATGGGTCATGCAGTTTATTCATTATCAGACCCAAGAGAGCGAGTTTTCCGTAGCTTTGTGGAAGACCTTGCAAAAGAGAAAGGCAGAGAAACAGACCTTCAGCTTTACGAAAATATTGAAGAGTTGGCTCCCAAGCTTATTGCTCAAAAGCGCAGAATCTATAAGGGCGTAAGTCCTAACGTTGATTTCTACAGTGGCTTCGTTTACGATATGCTTGGTATCCCTAAAGAGCTTTACACTGCAATGTTTGCAATTGCACGTATTGTCGGTTGGAGTGCTCATAGGTTGGAAGAACTTATAGGTGCAGATAAGATTATCAGACCTGCATATATCAGCGTTATGGAAGAAAAAAACAAATAATTTAATATTTTGTTAAACTTAATGTTTGCTATTGCAATTTAACCAAATCCATAATATAATACTTATGCAATTTTACTATGTGCAAAAACAAATTTATATATTATGAAAGAGGTACTATTATGAAAAAGGTTATTTGCAAAGTAACTTATGATACTACTTGTGCAGAGCTTATCAAGAAAAATACTTCAGGCGAATTCGGCGACCCTGCAGGCTACGAAGAAAGCCTTTATAAAACAGAGGATGGCAAATTCTTCCTCTATGTAAACGGTGGCGCAGAGTCTGTTTACCCTGAAGAAAACATCAAGAGAATGTCTGCTGCTAAAGCAGAGGAATGGCTCAACGCTTGAGTTTTTAAAACACAAGAAAAACTGTTACGGATGCACTTTCCGTAACAGTTTTATTTTTTATATGTTAGTCAAAATAAGAATTATACAGATTATAAAATAACTGTGAGTTATAATAAAGCCTCTGCATTTAAAAAGATTTTTAACAGAAGATACTATTTTTTCTTTTTTAGATAGCGTCAGGCTGTTTTCTTTTGATATTTCAAGAATTTCAGGAATTAATAAACATAGTGTAAGCACTTCATATATAACAGTGTATATAACCATAACAAAATTGAAGCTTACAAATTTATTAAATATAAATTGAACAGCAAGTAACAATACACCTAATATTGTGAGAGGAATTCTGTATTTCTTTTCTTCGTAGCCGATTTCCTGCGCCAAAACCCAAAAAAGAATAAATACAGTTATTGTTTTTGAAGCTACAGTACTGCCTAAGGCTATAAGAACAAAAGGTATTGCAGCATAAACAATAAATTCATATGCTTCGCAAATGCGATTGAATTTCTTTTTGAATTCCTTTGTATCAGGTTTTGCTTTCTCCATTCTTTTTCTGAACGTTTTATCAGAGATTTTACCGCTTGAATGAAGCTTTTTCAGTTCAGTTATAGTCAATGGCATTTTCACAAAATAGTGAATCATATCAAGTAATAGAAGAATAAACCAAACAATGAAGAAAATTAATGAAATTCTTTCGTTTATCGGCTTTAATCCACCCTGAAACTCAAGAGTAAATACTGTTGATTTGAATAAATCATATGTACAAATGAATGCTACAACGCAACCCAGACCACCAATAGCGCCAAGCGTGCATTCCATAGCTTTCCATGAATCAAGGGATGATGAAGCATTAAGTTTACGTAATAAGCCGAGTTTTGAATCTTTAGTATAATGTTTTAAATAAATTTGGATTAATTGGGCTATAACCCAACCAAACCCACCGAATAAACCGCATATTAAAGAGAATATAACTGAATACGCATTAAGATTGATTATATTCACTATTAAAAAGGCAACAACCATACCAAGCATTGCGCCCCAATATTCTTTGCGGGTTTTTGAAAAGTAAATTTTAGGGTATTTAACGTTATTTACATCAACAGGTCTGTTAAATACCTTTAAACCAATAATGGCAAGAGCAGGGGTGAGAACAATAATCAAAACAAGGTCAATAATTTCATATTTTCCGCAAATTGCGTTAACGCCCGTTGAGAAAACACTACCGAAAACCGCAAACCACAAAAAACCTTTAAGAAACAGGGCAGTAAGACCTTTTTTCAGATAAGTAGCTGGCCTTGCACTCATTGACAGAGAGAGGGTTTCGCCATATGTCATACAACCGCCAAAGTACATACCAACAGCACCTAAAGCGGAAAAAATATAAAAATGCTCCTGAACAATAAATATACCGCTAAATTGTGCAAGCAAAGCGCCAAGTAATGCACCGGGAAGCATTGCGCCTTTTTCACCACCAATTGTTGTTCCGCGCATACCCCAACCATATGAAACGGCAACAGCTACTAAAAATAATAAAACGAAAGCAGAAATGATATCCATTTAAAACCTCCGAAGAAAATTCAAGTTTTTTACAATTATAGCCTTTATTTACCTAAAAGTCTATTTATTTTTGATTTTAACTGTGGTAGAATACAAAAAAAGAGGTGTTTATTATGAAAAATATTAATAATGGCGTTTACCCAACAATGGTAACTCCATTTACTGCTGATAACAAAATCGACTATCCCGGTGTTAAAGCTCTCATTGATTGGTACACCGAAAAAGGCGTTGACGGAATTTTCGCAATTTGCCAGAGTAGTGAGATTTTCTTCCTTTCATTTGAAGAGAGGCTCGAGCTTTTAAAGTTTATTATGGCAAACAAGCCTGAAGGAATGTCAATTGTTGCATCAGGCCACACATCAGATGACCTTGAGGTTCAGATTAAAGAGGCGAAAGCGTTTATAGAAACAGGCATTGATGCCTATGTTTTTATTTCCAACCGCTTTGCAACTGCTGACGAAAGCGACGACGTTTTATTCGAGAGAATGGAATACGTTGCAAACTCATTGCCTGACGTTGCATTTGGCGTGTACGAGTGTCCGTACCCATATAAAAGGGAGCTTACACCATACATTTTAAAGAAAATGGCGCAAAGCGGTAAATACACGTTTATTAAAGATACTTGCTGTAGTCTTGATAAAATCAAAGCAAAGCTTGAAGCTATAGAAGGTAGTTCGATTAAGCTTTATAACGCTAACTCCGCAACTCTTCTTGAAAGCCTTAAATTAGGATGCCACGGCTTTTCCGGTGTTATGGCAAACTTCCACCCTGATTTATATTCAAAGCTTATCAAAGCAAACGAAGAAGGTAACGACGAAAAAGCTCAGCTTCTTCAGAATATTGTTGGCTTCTTCTCTGTTGCAGAGTGTCAATGCTATCCTGTTAATGCAAAATACTACATCAGCCTTGACGGTGTTGATATTACATATAATGCGCGTACACGTTCTGCAGATGAGCTCACACCTGCAAGAAAGCTTGAAATAGACCAGATGTACGCTTTAACAAAAGAATTAGAGAAAAAGTTTGATTTATAAACTTGAGCTATAAAAAAACTCGGCTGTTAATTCAGCCGAGTTTTTTGTTATTCAGTTAATTTTCTTACCCTTGCAATAGAGTTCGATGCCATCTGTATTTCCGTCAAGGTTGTAGGATTTTATTTCACCGTTTTCCCACTCAATATCAACAGTAATGTTGCCCATTGCTTTAAGGCCTGTAACCTTACCGTTTTTCCAGAGAGAAGGAAGGGCAGGGAGAAGGAATATTTTACCTTTTCTTGACTGAAGAAGCATTTCTGCAATACCACTTGCGCAACCATAGTTACCATCGATCTGGAATGGTGGGTGAGCGTCGAAAAGGTTAGGATATGTTCCGCCGCCGCGGTATCTTACTGCCTTTGAAGGAACAGGAGAGAGCTGCATATCAAGGAGCTTCAGTGCGTGGTCGCCATCCCAAAGGCGTGCCCACATATTTATTTTCCAACCAAGGCTCCAGCCTGTACCGTTATCTCCTCTGAGCTCAAGCGAGCGAATACAAGCCTTTGCTAAATCAGGAGTTTCATCAGGAGTGATAAGCTGACCGGGGTGAAGACCATAAAGGTGAGATTTATGTCTGTGTTCAGGCTCGTGCTCCTTAAGCTCCTTATACCATTCAAGCAACTCGCCACGTGAACCAATCTTGAAAGGAAGGAGGCGAGGAAGCTTTTCCTCAAGCTCTGCCTTAAGCTCGTCGTCAACACCAAGAGTATTCATAGCATCTATCATATTGCCGAAAAGCTCTTTAACAATACTCATTGTCATTGTAGTTGTTTCGCTTACAGATGCAGCAACGCCATCAATAAGGAATTCATTTTCAGGAGATGTTGAAGGAGCAAGAATCAAGTAGCCGTCTTTATCCTCAATAAGTAAATCAAGCATAAATTCTGTTGCCTTCTTCATAATCGGATAAGCTGTTTCTTCAAGATACTTTTCATCCATTGTGTAAAGGTAGTGGTTATATATATGCTGACAGAACCAACCGCCTGCCATCTGCCAATAACCCCACTGTGTATCTCCGCTTGCAGGGTCGCAGAAGCGCCATATATCTACATTATGGAAGCAACAGAAGCCACGTGCACCAAAAATCTTTTGTGCAGGAACTTCACCGCGAACAGAAAGCTCTTTAACGAATTGAATAAGAGGAAGGTTGAACTCTGTAAGGTTACACATCAAAACAGGCCAGTAGTTCATTTCTGTATTGATATTTACAGTATAGTTTGAACTCCATGGCGGTGCTACCTTGTCATTCCATATACCCTGAAGTGTTGTTGGTTGAGTGCCTTCGCGTGAACCACTTATAATAAGGTATCTGCCAAAGTTGAATATAAGTGTGTAAAGACCTAAATCCTGTTTGCCATTTTTGTGGTTAATAAGACGCTTGTGGGTTGGAATGTTACCCTTATCATCTGTGCCCAAATCAAGAGAAACTCTATTAAAATAGCCTAAAAATGTTTCAATATGGTCATTTTTAATTTCGTTATATGACTTTGTGCAAACAGACTCAAGATGTAAAAGGCAAGCATTTTTATATTCTTTGCCTTCAAGGGCAGGGTGCTTGTCAAAGCCATTAAATGAGTTTTCTGTACAGAAAATAATTGTTGCTTCGTTTGCGTTATTTACTGAAATGCTGTCGCCGTTAACAGTAATCTCACCATCGGAAAGTACTTTGATTGCGCATCTGAAGGATGTTCCCTGAAGGCGCTTGTCATCAGGATAAAGAGAGCCTTCCATAGCAGCATATGTTTCCTGGTTTGCAGGGGAATCAGATGGAGCAATACCATCAAGAATAAGCACGCCGTTTTCTGTGTATGAATTACCTTTAAGTTTTGTGTTCATAAACACTGTAAAACTAACTTTTTGTCCGTTAAGGCAAGAAATGTGGTCAATATAAGCATTGTCATTGAAAGCAACAAAGCTTTCTCTTTTAAAATTATATTCGCCACGAGTATATTCAACCGTATTAACGCCTGTTTCAAGGTTTAAAACACGTGAATAATTCTTCTGGAAACCTGGTTTTCCGTAAGAAATACGAATATCGCAAAGAGGCATAAATGCCTGAGAGCAGTTTGAAAGAACTTTATCTTCAAGAAGACGCTTTGCTTTGTAATATTCGCCATTCATTGTAAGCTCTCTTGCTTCTAAAAATGCTTCGTGAGCACCATCTTTTATGGCTGTTTCTCTTGGAAAGCCTGTCCAGAGAGTATCTGAGTTCATTGAAATGATTTCATTTGTTGTTTTGCCGTAAACCATAGCACCAACTGAGCCGTTACCAAGAGGTAATGCTTCGAGCCAGTTTTTAGCACCGGTTTTGTAAAACAAATTTTTTGAATCGTTTAACATATTTACACCGCCTGTGAAATGTGATGCATATATATTATCTTAAATCAAAAATAAAATCAATAATAATACACAAAATCAGTGTATTTTAGTGTTGTAAATTTATAAATTGTGTGTTATATTTAAATGGTAAAATGGGAAGGGAATGATATGTTTTGAAAATTTTTTCTGAAAAATACGATGCATCAAAAATAAATATGAAAGCATCCGTTGATTATATGGTTGAATCTATCACTCATATATGCGAAAAAATCGGTCCTCGCGCACCTGGTAGCGAAGAAGAGTATAAAGCCCAGCAGTATATGGGTGAGGATCTGAAAAAATGGGCAGATAAAGTTGAATTTGAGGATTTTATTGTTCATCGTCAGGCATTTATGGGTTTTATCCCATTTACTGTTGCAATGGCTATTATTGCAACAATCGTTTTCTTTACAGATTATCCGCTTATCAGCTTTATTTTAACAATTTTAGGCTTTATTCCGCTTGTGCTTGAGTTTTTAATGTATAAGCAGTTTATTGATCCACTTTTTATAGGTCATAAATCACATAACATTATTGCTACAAGAAGTCCTAAGGGTGAAGTTAAAAAGAGAATTATTCTTGTTGCCCATGCTGACTCACAGTATGAATGGATTCTCAACTACAAATTAGGCGGCGTAGGAATGAAATGCTTCCTTATCCCGGGTGTTGTTGGCTTAATCGTTTGTAGTATAGCAAGCCTTATTAAAGGAATTGTTGTTGATTTCAAGGGTATTGATACTCCTGCTTCAAACACATTTTTCCTTATTGTAGGTATCATTCTTTGCTTGTTCATCGTTCCTTACGTTGGTTTCCTTTTCCTTCAGAGCTTTACAAAGAGCGTACCGGGTGCTAATGATAACCTTTCAGGCTGCCTTGGTTGCATGTCTGTTTTAAAGCACCTTGAAGAAGCAGGCGTTCGCTTTGAAAACACAGAAGTAAGAGTTATTCTTTCAGGCTCAGAAGAAGCAGGTCTTCGCGGCGCTAAAGCATACGCAAAGGCTCACAAGGATGAGCTTAAAGAGATTGAAACTGTTGTTGTAGCTTGCGATACCCTCCGCGACCTTAAGGATATGGCTGTTTACGACAGAGATTTAAGCGGTACATTAAAGCATGACGCCCAGGCTAAGGCACTTGTTAAAAAGGCTGGTCTTAACTGCGGTCATGATCTTCCGTACGCTTCAATTTATCTTGGTGCGTGCGATGCTGCTGCGTTTACTCAGGCAGGCATTAAAGCAACAGGCTTTGCTGCTATGGACCCAACTCCACCAAGATATTATCACACAAGGCTTGATACACCTGAAATGCTTTGTCCTGATGCTTTACAGGTAGGAGCAGAAATTCTTCTTGAAACTGTTTGCCTTTATGATGCAGAGGGATTAGAATAATTATTTTTATGACCGTAGCTGATATATGCTTCGGTCATAAGTTATGTTAAGTTGGCAAAATAATCCGATTAGTTTGGAGTAAAAAATGAACTATATTATAATGGATCTGGAGTGGAATAACGCCTATTGTAAAAAGAAAAAGGGCTTTATGAATGAGATTATTGAAATCGGTGCTGTTAAGCTTGATAGTAATCTTCGTGTAATTGACACTTTTTCAATGTTTATTAAGGCGCAGTTAGGTAAAAAGCTTCATTCCAGAGTTAAGGAATTAACTAATATTACAAACGACGATATCAGTAGCGGTACACCATTTTCGCAGACCATGGCGTTGTTCCGCAAATGGTCTGCAGGTAACGATAACGTTATTCTTACCTGGGGCGATACTGATATCAGAGTGCTTATCGAAAATTTCAGGTATTTTAACGGTATTTCATTTATTCCGTTTTTGAATAACTACGTAAATCTGCAGAAATATGCTCAGGCATTCATGAATATATCAAAGGCAGACCAAATAGGTCTTTCTGCAGCTGCAGAAAAGCTTGGAATTGACGTTGAGAGTTACTCGCTTCACAGAGCTCTTGATGACAGTCTATTAACTGCAGACTTATTCAGAAAAATATATAACGAGCATATGCTTCAGTCGTACACTCTTGTTTGTGATACATCCTTTTATTCAAAAATAACTTTCAAGCCAAAGGTTATTACAGATATTAACAGTCCGCTTATTGATAAAACAAAAATGCGCTGTTTATGTGATGTTTGTGGTGGACAATGCGAAAGAATAAGTGAATGGCGCGTTATGAATCAGGCTTTCAGAGCAGTTTTCCAATGCAAGAAATGTAGGAGAAAAATCAGATTCACAATCCGCTTTAAAGAGTATTATGACAGAGTTGATATTAAATCATCTTCTGTACCGTTTATCGAAAAGAAAGAAATCAGCGTTGTTGCAAAAGAAAGCACTACTGATAAAGCAACTCAACCAACGGAGGAAACAGAATGAAAACACCAATAAAATTAACACCTGTTTTTAAAGAAATTGTTTGGGGCGGTAACCGCTTAAAAACAGATTATGGCTTCAAATCTGACCTTGATAATATTGCAGAAGCATGGATGCTCTGCGCAAGAGAAGACGGAGATAACATTATTGCAAACGGTGAGTTTGCAGGCAAAAGTTTTACTGAATACGTAAAAGAAAACAAAACCGTCCTTGGAACAAGAGGCACAAAATACGAGGAATTTCCGCTTCTTATTAAATTTATTGATGCTAAGGCGGATTTATCAGTTCAGGTACACCCTGATGATGAATACGCTCGCGTTCATGAAAACAGCTACGGTAAAACAGAGGCCTGGTATATTCTTGATTGCGATGAAGGCGCAGAGCTTATTTACGGCTTCAACAAAGAGCTTTCAAGCGATGAATTCAGAAAATCAATTGAAGATAACACCTTTCTTGACTATGTAAATAAAGTTAAGGTTAAAAAAGGCGATGTTTTCTTTATTAATGCCGGTACTCTTCACGCTATCGGCAGCGGTATTCTTCTTGCAGAGGTTCAGCAGAACTGCAACACTACATACAGAGTTTATGATTACAACCGCATGGTTAACGGAAAGCCTCGTGAGCTTCACGTTGAAAAGGCGATAGATGTTACAGATACTGTTCCACCAACAAGAAACGGAGACCCAGATTCAGCTCCGGTTGTTAATGGTGATGCAACAGAGCAGGCTCTTTGCCAGTGCGAATTCTTTAAAATGGATACAATCTCAGTAGATGGTAGCTACTCTTTTGATGTAAACGAGGAATCCTTTGTATCTATCCTTGTGCTTGAAGGCAATGCTATAATCAATGGTGAAAATGCAGTAGCAGGTGATAGCTTCTTTATTGAAGCCAACTCAGGTAAGGTTGAAATCAATGGTAATATTAAAATTTTAGTAAGTACATTATAATTCAAGTTGGTGAGTTAAATGTCTTTATTGACAGCTCAAAACTTAACATTTGGTTTCCTTGACGGCGTCTTATTTAAAGGCGCCGCTTTTAAGGTGGAAGAAACTGACCGCATAGGTTTAATTGGGGCAAACGGAACAGGTAAGACATCATTATTCAGGCTTATAACAGGTCAATATACACCTCACGAAGGCGGTATTGTCCGCGGTAAAGATGTTCGTATCGGATACATGGAACAGTACCTTGAATGCGATGATAACCAGACTCTTTATGGTGAGGCTTTAACTGTATTTAATGATGTTATAGAAATGGAGTTTGAGCTTGAAAGAGTTACCCACGCTTTAATGAACGAGAGTAATATTGAACTTATTGAAAAACAACTCCGACTTACTGAAGAGATAGAACGCAGAGACGGTCTCGTTTATCAGGCTAAAACAAAATCCGCTTTACTTGGTCTTGGATTTAAAGAAGATGACTTAACTCAAAGAGTCTGTAATCTTTCCGGTGGTCAACGTTCAAAGCTATCTCTTTGCAAGCTTCTTCTTTCAAACGCTAATCTTCTGCTTCTTGACGAGCCCACAAACAACCTTGATGTTGACGCAATAAATTGGCTTGAAGATTACCTTATGAAATATAAAGGTGCTTTTATAGTTGTTTCTCACGACAGATATTTTCTTGATAAGGTTACAACCTCAATGATGGAAATATCTCATAAAAAACTGACTCACACCACAGGCAACTACACTGTTTTTCAAAAATTAAAGGCTGAAAGAGAGATTACAATTGAACGAGAATACGAGAAAACAATAGCTGAAATCAAGCGTATTGAGGGTATAATTGAACAACAAAAACGCTTTAATCAGGCTCACAACTATATTACAATAGCAAGTAAACAAAAACAGATTGACCGTCTTAAAGAAACGCTTGTTGCGCCGGAAAAAGCATTAAAAAGCGTGCACTTCAGCTTCAAAACTGATTTAAGAGCAGGCGACGAGGTTTTAACTGTAAAAGGTCTCGAAAAATCATTCCCCGATAAACCATTGTTCAAAGACTTTGATCTAACAATATTCCGCGAGGAAAAGGCATTTTTATTAGGTCCTAACGGGTGCGGCAAGTCAACGTTTTTAAAGATACTCAATAAAGAACTTTTACAGGATTCGGGTACAATAAAATTTGGTGCTAATGTAAAAATAGGCTACTTTGACCAGAATATTGATAAACTTGATTCCGATAAAACCGTTCTTGATGAGGTATGGGATATGTTCCGTTTTATGACAGAAACAGAAATTCGCTCCGCCCTCGCAATGTTCATTTTTATCGGCGAAGACGTATTTAAAAAAGTTTCGTCATTAAGCGGCGGAGAGAGAGCAAAGCTTTCTCTCCTGAAAATAATGCTTTCAAAACCTAATTTTCTTATACTTGACGAGCCTACAAACCATCTTGATATTATATCAAGAGAAGTGTTGGAAAACGCTCTGCTTGACTTTAACGGAACGCTTCTTGTAGTTTCTCACGACAGATATTTTATAAATAAATTAGCAAGTAAAATTGTTCACCTTACACACGACGGAGCTGTGCTTATTGATGGTAACTATGAAACATATCTTGATTACAAAGAAAACAATTCTGCAACAACCGTTAAAGAGAGGAAAAAGCCTGTTGTTAACGATTATAAACTGCGTAAAGAACAGGCGAGAGAGGAGCGTATGCGTAAGACACGCATAAATAAAATTGAGGAAGAAATTGCTTCTCTTGAAACTGCAATAACCGATATAGAAAATACTCTTGCTTCACCTGATGTTTCAGGCGACTATGAGTTACTTTTACAGCATACAGAAGAACTGAATAATTCAAGAATCAAGTTAGAACAACTGTATGAAGAATGGGAATCTCTGCAGACAGAGTAATAATATTTTTATCACTCACATATTGTTATGTGGGTGATTTTTTATGGATAAAAAGAAAAAGGATTATTTATCATTTACATTAATTTGTCAATTTACGATTTGTGCCTTGCTTTTTGGTTCCTTGTACGGCTTAAAACAGATAAACTCAGGCGTTTTCCATAGTATAAACAATGAGTTTTTCTCCAAAATTAACGAAAACACATTAATTGATTTCAGCAAGGAAATTATATCAGAAAAAATAGAAACGAAAGCTGATAAATCAAATCAAGTCAACAAATCACTTGAAAATAAAATGACTGAAGAATCAGAAACAGAACCGGAGAATACTACTACAAATAAAACTCCTGAATCAGAATGTCTGTCAGCAGAAATTAAAGGTGAGGGCGGTCAGGATTATTCCGTTGATTCAATTGATGAAATCCCTGCAAACGTTTCAGTGAATTCCTATGTACTTAATCAAAGAATGTTTTTGCCTGTTAAAGGCAAAACAACATCGGAATTCGGTGTTAGAAATCATCCTATAACCAATGAATTAAAATTCCATGCAGGTATAGATATTGCTGCCGATTCAGGCACACCAATTCACTCTGCGTTTTCAGGTGAGGTTATCGTTGCTGATTACGACAACTGGAATGGACATTATTTAAAAATAAAGCACCAAGGCGATATAATGACGGTTTACTGCCATTGTCAAAAGCTCAATGTAAAAAAAGGTGATTTTGTAGATGCAGGTGATATTATAGCTTATGTTGGTTCCTCAGGCTCTTCAACGGGTCCACATCTGCATTTTGAACTCAGGATAAATAATATATCATACGACCCTGAAACAGCGCTCAGCGAGGCTATAAATGGAGTTTAAAATAAAAAACACAAGTGTAAAACTCAGCTTCAGCTTTGTTGCACTTGTGTTATTATTTATTATCAGTGAAAAAGATAATTTGTATTTTATAACGTTTTTTAACGCCCTGCTTCACGAACTTATTCATATATTCTTTATTATTATTTTCAAAGGGGAAATAAAGGAATTTAAAATATCTATAGTTGGCTGTGAATTAAAAAGACATGATTTAATCGGTAGCAATATTCACAATGCTGTAATTTATATTTCTGCACCTGTTTTCAATATAATTCTAGGTGTAATTTGTCTACTTGTAATCAAAGAATCCAATAATTTTGTTGTTTCAAATTTAACTTTAGGTTTTTTTAATATTCTTCCGTTTTATAAATTTGATGGCGGTTGTTTTTTAAAATCAATATTACTGCACTTTTTCAATGAAAACAAAGCAGAAAAAATCACAACAACAGTTTCAATAATCGTAACAATACTCTTTGCTTTAATATCAATTCCAGTCGTTTTTTATTATAAAAACGGGCTTTTTCTGATTTTTTTCAATCTCTACATGATTTTAGCTCTTATCTTTAAAAAGTGATCTCTTTACTTGATTATTAAATGCATTTATTGTAAAATATAATCATATCTAGTAATTTGGAGTTGAAACGATGTTAAAAGACGTTATTGAGTCTGTTTTACCACTTGTGCAAAAGCCCGCGAGGTACACAGGCGGTGAATTAAATTCAGTTGTAAAGAACAAAGATAATGTTGATATCCGCTTTGCATTCTGCTTTCCTGATACATACGAAATCGGTATGAGCCACCTTGGAATGAAGATTCTTTACAGCCTTATAAATTCAAAAGATAACTACTGGTGCGAAAGAGTTTTTGCGCCTGATACTGATATGGAAGAAATTATGAGAGAAAAAGATATACCTCTTTTTGCTCTTGAAAGCCGTGATGCGCTTAAAGATTTTGATGTTGTTGGCTTTACTCTTCAATACGAGTTGAGCTACACTAACGTTCTTAATATGCTTAATTTAGCTAAGATACCGCTTCGTTCAAAAGATAGGGGAAACTCCCTTGATATTCCTATTATTGTAGCAGGTGGCCCTTGCGTTTGTAACCCTGAACCTCTTGCTGATTTTATAGACGCTTTCCAGATCGGTGAAGGCGAGGAAATGATGCTTGAATTCTTGGAGCTTCTTGAAAAAGCAAAGAAAGAAAATAAATCAAGGCAGGAATTTTTAGAAGAAGCTGCAAAAATAGAGGGTATATATGTTCCATCATTGTACCAAGTTTCGTACAATGAAGATGGTACAATAGCATCTGTAACAGCTACAAATGGCGCTCCTGAAAGAGTTAATAAGCGTGTAGTTGCAGATTTAGATAGTATTTTTTATCCCGAAAAATTTGTTGTTCCATTTGTTGAGGTTGTTCACGACAGAGTTGTTCACGAAATTTTCCGCGGTTGCATACGCGGTTGCAGATTTTGTCAGGCAGGCTTCTGGTATAGACCAATACGTGAAAAATGCGTTGAAACTATCAGTAAGCAAAGTAAACGCCTCGCTTGTACCAGCGGTTATGATGAGCTTTCTCTATGCTCGCTTTCAACAAGCGATTATACTAAAATTACGGAGCTTTTAGAGGAGCTTTTAGGTTGGACAATCCCTGATAAAATCAATGTTTCTCTTCCATCTCTGAGAATTGATAATTTCTCCGACGAATTAAAAGAGAAGCTTGCTCTCGTGCGTCGTTCAGGTCTTACATTTGCTGCAGAAGCAGGTACACAACGTCTTCGCGACGTTATAAACAAAAATATTAGCGAAGAAGAAATTCTTTCTACTTGCAGAAAAGCCTTTGTTGGCGGTTGGACTGCAGTTAAGCTTTATTTTATGATAGGTCTTCCTACAGAAACTGACGACGATGTTATTGGTATAAATCAACTTTCACAAAAGGTTGTTAATGAATTCTATAACAATCCTGATAAACCAAAGGGTAAGGGCTGTACAGTTAGTGCAGGCGTTTCTTCCTTTGTTCCAAAGCCATGTACACCGTTCCAATGGGCGCCAATGGATACAAAAGAAGAATTAAAGAGAAAGCAACAGCTTCTCCTTGAAAGCTGCACAACCAAGAAAATTACATTCCGTTTTCACGATACAGAGCTCACTTTCCTTGAAGGTGTGTTCGCCCGTGGCGACAGAAAGCTTTGCGATGTTATTGAAGCAGCATACAACAACGGATGTACTTTCGATAGCTGGGACGATAAAATCAATCTTCAGGGTTGGTACGATGCTTTTGAAAAATGTGGCATTGATACTGCATTTTACACTAACAGAGAGCGTTCCTACGAAGAAATTCTTCCTTGGGATCATATTAATTCGGGTATCTCAAAATCATTCCTCATGAGAGAGAATGAAAAGGCTAAAAAAGCAGAAACAACAAAGCACTGCCGTCAGCAGTGTGCAGGTTGCGGTTCAAACAAATTAAACGGAGGTAAATGCGATGCGCTCAGTGAGAATATGGTTTAATAAAAAAGATACAGCAAAATATATCTCACATCTTGATATGACCCGTTGTATGACAAGAGCTTTCAGGCGCACAGATATTCCTCTTTGGTATACAGAGGGATTTAATCCTCATCCGTATCTTGTTTTTGGTCTTTCATTGCCTTTAGGCGTTGAAGCGTTGAGAGAGCCTCTCGATATACGCCTTAACGACGATAATTACCCAATGGAAAGGGTAGTAGAGCAGCTTAATTCTGTTATGGTTCCCGGTATGGAATTTTTAGAGATTGCAGAACCTGTACACAAAGCGCTTGAAATATTCAAAGGTGAATATAGCGTTGAAATCCCTACAAGCTCTCCAAAAGAGCTTTGCGAAAAAATTAAATATACTGTTGAAAACGAAACTATTACCTTTGAAAAGAAAACGAAAAAGAAAACCTTTAAAACAATAAATGTAAGCGAACATCTTTCAGATTTCAGAGCAGTTTATCACGAAGATAAGGTTATGCTTTACTTTAATCTTCCCGCAGGTAACGATTTAACAATTAACCCTGTCAGCTTCTGCAACAAGCTCTTTGAAATGATTGGCGAAGAAAACATTCTTCACAGAATTACACGCCACAGACTTCTTATGAAGGATGGTACCGAATTCAGATAATATTAATTATGCCTGTTTCATAAAATTAACAGGTAGGTGATTAAGTTGAAAAAGCTTTTATGTGTTTTTCTTTGTGTTATTTTTTGTTTTTCACTATTAATGTATTCATTTAATATAAAAAATGAATACACAGGCGCAAATGCAATTAATAAAAATATTCTTCCTACTATAATCATTGATGCAGGTCATGGTGGTTTTGACGGTGGCGCCTCTACAAAAGACGGATACCCTGAAAAGCATATTAACCTTGCAATTTCACTATACTTAAACGAATATTTAAAGCTTTTAGGGTTCAATACCATACTCACAAGAGATAGTGATGCATCTCTTGAAGACCAAGGTCTGAATACAATTCGACAGAAAAAGAAATCTGATATTCATAACAGAATGAAGATTATGGAAAATGCCGAAAATTCAGTTTATATATCTATACATCAGAATTTTTATTCGGTAGAAAAATACAAAGGAATGCAGGTTTTTTATTCAAGAAACTTTTCTGAAACAAGTAGCGTTCTTTCTCAATGTATACAAGATAGCGCAACCGCACTTCTTCAACCTGACAATGAACGGCAAATAAAAGAGTGTGGAACATCAGTTTATCTTATATACAACGCAAAAAGACCTGCCTGCCTTGTTGAATGTGGTTTTTTATCAAACAACAGCGAGGCACAATTGTTAAAAACACCCGATTATCAGAAAAAAATTGCATACTGTATTGCTTCAGGCATACAGGATTTTTATTATAAGGATTGATTAAATGGCTAAAAGTAAAACCATTTTTGTATGTAACCAGTGCGGATATGAATCTGCAAAATGGTACGGCAAATGTCCCGGTTGCGGTGAATGGGATTCTTTAAACGAAGAACAGATAATAACAGAATCATCCAAAAATGCAAAAAACAGAATATCAAGAGGTGTAAACGGTGCTTTGCCTCTTTCAAAAATAGATTCAAGCATTGAGTTAAGGTACGATACAGGAATAAAAGAGCTTAACCGTGTGCTTGGTGGTGGCTTGGTTAAAGGTTCCCTCGTGCTTTTATGCGGCGACCCCGGCATTGGTAAATCCACAATTCTTTTACAGATTTGCGAGAAGATTTCCCGCGGTTTTTCTATACTTTATGTATCAGGTGAGGAATCAGCTTACCAGATAAAAATGAGAGCAAAGCGTCTTGGCGTAACAAGCGAAACTCTTCAGATTATGTGCGAAACTGATGCTGAACTTATCTGCGAATACATAAGAACAGAAAAGCCTGATATTGTTATAATTGATTCTGTTCAGACAATGAATATTAATGACGTTAACTCAACTGCAGGTAGCGTTACTCAGGTAAGAGAATGTACAAATCTTTTCATGCGTACTGCAAAACAAAATGATATTTCAATTATACTTGTTGGCCACGTTAATAAAGACGGCAATATTGCAGGTCCTAAAGTACTTGAGCATATTGTTGATACTGTTTTATATTTTGAGGGCGAGAGAAACCTCTCTTACAGAATTCTCAGAGCAGCTAAAAACAGATTTGGTTCAACTAATGAAATAGGTGTTTTTGAGATGACAAATAAAGGGCTTATTGAAATTGAAAGCCCCTCTCTTGCTATGATTAGTGGTAGACCTTTAAATGTCTCAGGTACATGCGTAACCTGTCTTATAGAAGGTACAAGACCTATTCTTGCAGAAATACAAGGTCTCGCAACGACCTCAGGCTTTGGTAACCCTCGCAGAATGGCAACAGGCTTTGATTACAACAGAATGGCTATGCTTATTGCAATTCTTGAAAAAAGGGCAGGTTATTTCCTGGGAAATATGGACTGCTATGTTAATATAATCGGCGGTCTCAGAGCAGACGAGCCTGCCTGCGATTTAGCTGTTGCTTTAGCGATTGTTTCAAGCCTTAAGGATGCAGTTATGAATAGCGAAACCATTGTTTTCGGTGAAATCGGTCTTGCAGGAGAAATACGCACTGTTAACAGCTGTGAACAGAGAATCCGAGAGTGCGAAAGACTCGGCTTCAAGCGTTGTATTATTCCAAGACAGAATATAAAAAATCTCCCTTCAGGTGAATTTAAAAACATTGAAATAATTGGCGTAAGAAACATAAGAGAAGCCTTTGAGGCAGCCGTTGATTAATATGTCAAATACAATCAAGAAGTGCCTTATAGGTGCTAAATACATTGAAGAAATTGCAGAGTTAAGTGAGCTTGGGATTGAGACAATCAGCTTACCACACAACCCGTTTCTTGACGAAGAAATAAACAGCCACGCAGACATATTGTCTTTCAATACCCATGATGGTATATTTTTCCTTGATTACAACATAAAAGGGGAGATAGAGCCGTTTTTAAGGGGTTATAAGACATTTTACTGTAACGATATTAAATCGCCTTATCCTATGGATGTAGCTCTGAATGTAGCGCTTCTGGACAATAAACTTTTCTGTAATAAAAAAGCTGCTTTGCCTGAAATTATAAGCTGGGCTGAAAGTAAAAATATAGAAATCATTAACACAAACCAAGGCTATACAAAATGCAATATGTGCGTTTTAAATGATAAGGCTGTAATAACAGAAGATGGCGGACTCTCCTCTTTGTTAAAAAAATATCAAACAGATGTTTTGAAGATAGACAAGGGATATATTGCGCTTTCAGACAAGCATTATGGCTTTATTGGTGGCGCAGGCGTAATGGTATCTGATAGTTTGATTTATTTTAGTGGGGATATAAGCAGTCATCCGAATTTTACTGAAATTACAGAGTTTCTTGATAAGTACAATAT
>JAEIGA010003081.1_pt1 | contig 26259 bp, 21 predicted proteins | sample 9270691 | NCBI WGS metagenome assembly JAEIGA01 (sample SAMN17057246, study PRJNA624740) | gut metagenome | biome: biome; isolation source: fecal sample | host: Bos grunniens | place: China: Xizang | collected 2019 | reverse complement strand
TCATAAGCAAATATTCTTCCAAAAGTGTTGTTTGTTGATTATGTGAATCAGCGGCTGATTGAATATTGAAAAATCGAGATTTTGCATGATTTTTTGCCCCCTCAGGATTAAAATTCAAGCTCATCTGCTGGGAAAAAATTTGCTCTTTGTCACTATCTGTATATCCCCAAATAGCTAATTTTTCAGACATTTTATCCTCCATCTCCACAACTTCGTAAGCACCATGGCAATGAGTAACAAAATTGAGGCGACGAATATTGCGCATCGTTTCACTTTTATTTTCTGAAATACGAGGAAGCATAGTTGCGTTAAAAATGTCTTTAATGTAACATGGATTTAATATTTCTTCTTTAATCTCCGGCGGTAATTCAGATATCATTTTCTTATATTTTTTATAATCGTATTGCTTCAAATGTTGCAGATAACGAGCTCTATCGGTATTGTGATATTTACCAAAATTACATACAGCAACACAAACTCTTATATTATATCCTTTTAACTTGGGCGAATTTTTAACAAACTCGTCAACTTTTTTTAAATATCCGTTATACTCACGAATATAATCACCTTCATTTCTGTTTGCACCACAAAGCACACAAACAAGAACTTCATCTGCTTTTATCGGTTCTGCCGGACGAATACGAAAAGGATTTTTTTCAGAGGTTTCACAACGCTCGGCGAGAAAGGCAAAACTTCTATCGCCACGCACACCTTTCATATGATTGATATATTCTTTGATATTCATCAAAAAAAACTCCTAAAAATAAATTTTAGACAAAATATCATATTTTAGAGGTTGAATCAATCTTTTTTTGTCTATCGCAAGAAAATACATAAAAAAAGCCTCACTCGTCAAAAGTAAGGCTTATTTATTTAATTGGTGTTTAATTATTTTTTCAAAACAACAACGCCAGGAAGCTCTTTTCCTTCCATCCATTCAAGGAAAGCACCGCCTGCTGTTGAGATGTATGAAAATTTCTTTTCTACACCGGCATTAGCCAAAGCCGAAACAGTATCTCCACCACCGGCTACCGACATCAATTTACCTGCCAAAGTAAGCTCGGCAGCATGTTCGGCAACGGCATTGGTTGCCGTATCAAACGGCTTCATTTCGAACACACCCAAAGGTCCGTTCCAAACGAGTGTTTTGCATTCATCTAATTCGGCATTGATTGCAGCAATGGTTTTTGCGCCGACATCGAGCAAACTCCATCCTTCTGCCGGAATTTCATCTAATGAAACTGTTTTGTGTTCTGCCATAGGCTTAAACTCTTTAGAAACAACAACATCTAAGGGCAAAACAATTTTACAATTGTTAGCTTTGGCAGTTGCCATAATCTCTTTAGCTGTATCAAGCATATCCATTTGAACTAAAGAGTTAGCTTCATTAACAGTATCAATACCGCTGGCTTTCATAAAGGTATGAGCCATACCGCCGGAAATTACCAATTTATCAACTTTTTTAACCAAATTGTTTAACAAATCCAACTTGGTAGAAACCTTTGAACCACCGACAATAGCAATCAACGGACGCTTAGGATCGTTAAGTCCTTTGGACAAGGCGTTAACTTCTTCTTCCATCAAACGACCAAAAGCTGACGGGCGCATTTTAACCGCAGCAACCATAGACGCGTGATCACGATGGGCGGTTGAAAAAGCGTCGGTTACATAAGCATCAACATGAGCAACTAGTTCTTTAGCAAAGTTTTCGTCGCCTTTTTTCTCTTCTTTATAAAAACGGAGATTTTCAAGCAATAAAACTTCATCAGCGCTCATATTTTTGATAGCTGTTGCAACTTCGTCACCGATACAATCGCCTACGAATACAACTTTTTTACCCAAAGCTTTTTCCAAATCTTTAACAATATGGGTCAAAGAATTGGCCATATCGCCCTTACCTTCCGGACGACCCAAGTGAGATGTAACCACAACTTTGGCACCTTTTGACATCAATTCTTTAATAGTCGGAACTGTTCTGTCAATACGAGCAGTGTTAGTAACTTCAAATTTTTCATTCATCGGAACATTCAAATCGGCACGCAACATAACGACTTTGCCGTTCAAATCACCCAAATCTTCAATAGTTTTGTATTCCATTTTATATTCCTTGTAAAAAAACAAAACCCCTACCTAATCAACAGATAGGGGTTTAATCAATATTAGCCGTTAACTTTAGACATATGAGCTACCAAATCCAAAACTTTGTTTGAGTAACCCCATTCATTATCGTACCAGCTTACAACCTTAACAAAAGAAGGTGTCAATTGAATACCGGCTTTGGCATCAAAGATAGATGTACGAGCATCACCGATAAAGTCAGATGATACGACTGCATCTTCGGTGTAACCCAAAACGCCTTTCAATTCGCCTTCAGAAGCTTTTTTCATAGCAGCACAGATTTCGTCATAAGTTGTTTCTTTAGCCAAGTTAACTGTCAAGTCAACAACTGAGACATCCAATGTCGGAACACGGAAAGCCATACCTGTCAATTTACCGTTCAATGAAGGAATAACCTTACCAACGGCTTTAGCAGCACCGGTTGAAGATGGGATAATGTTGCCGGCAGCAGCACGACCACCACGCCAATCTTTTACAGACGGACCATCAACTGTTTTTTGTGTAGCTGTTGTAGCGTGAACAGTTGTCATCAAACCATCTTTAATACCGAATGTATCGTGCAAAACTTTAGCAATCGGAGCCAAGCAGTTTGTTGTGCAAGATGCGTTAGAAACAAATTGAGTTCCTTTAACATAAGAATCGGTATTTACACCGCAAACAAACATCGGTGTATCATCTTTTGAAGGTGCAGACATCACAACATATTTTGCACCGGCATCAATGTGGCCTTGAGCTTTTTCTTTGGTCAAGAACAAGCCTGTTGATTCAACAACATATTCAGCGCCGATTTCATTCCATTTCAAATCAGCAGGATTCTTTTCGGCTGTAACGCGGATTGCTTTGCCGTTTACAACCAATTTACCGTCTTTTACTTCAACTTCACCGTCAAATCTGCCATGCATTGTATCATATTTGAGCATATAGGCCATATATTCAACATCAATCAAATCATTGATACCGACGATTTCAATATCGTTTCTTTTTTGAGCGGCACGGAAAACCAAACGACCGATACGGCCAAATCCGTTAATACCGACGCGAATTGTCATATTTTTATCCTTCCTATAAAAAGTTATTTATGTGCGGACAGCCCCGCACAGGCATTTGAAAATTATCGTCAACTAATTTATCATTATATGATTTTTTTTCAAGCTATTTTTAATAATTTTACAATAACAAAAATAGTTATAGCCCTTAGGAATACAAAAAAATATTGATTTTAAGCGGAAATAAAATATTATGCAAAAAAAATTGTATAATTTTAAATTTTTTATGTCGTATGGAATTAGTATTTGTTGACTCTCAGCTTAAGGTCATTCCCGCTGGCAGTCCTAAGGAACAACGCTTTGCAATTGATTTGTGTAACAAAGGCTTTTTTGCCGGAGAACCTTTGCCGTTTTTAGACAAGCATTTTTTTGTTTCGGCACAACCTTGGGCGCAAAACATGACGCTAAGTGAAGCTCGTTCTTATCTAAGAAGCTTGGAAAAACTCAATCCCGATGTAGTTTTCTGCCTTTTGACCGATGGGCAGATTGATTATTTGAACTATTGGGGTACAAAAGTCGGTTTTGAAATCAAAAATTCTTGGACTTCCGGTGTTTGTACCGATTGGCATGGTCGAATTGACGGTCGTTATTCGATTAAAAACGGAATTTTGTATTGCGACGGCGGACAAAATATAACCGATGTATATGTTGCCTTTGGCTTCACTCCGGGGGAAGAGAAACCTATCAACCGAACATTGTAATTCTTAAAAAAAAACGGTGGCTTGCAAACCACCGTTTTTTTAATAATTCATACTCGTTAAATTATCTGTTTTTCAAGATAGATTTACCGGCATAAATTGCCATATCGCCCAATTCTTCTTCAATACGAATAAGTTGGTTATATTTAGCCATACGGTCTGTACGAGACATAGAACCTGTCTTGATTTGACCACAGTTTGTAGCAACAGCAATATCAGCAATTGTGGCATCTTCTGTTTCGCCTGAACGGTGAGACAATACTGCTGTATATTTGTTGCGGTGAGCCAAGTCAACGGCTTGCATTGTTTCGGTCAAAGTACCGATTTGGTTAACTTTTACCAAAATAGAGTTAGCAACGCCTTTTTCAATACCCATAGCCAAGCGTTTCGGATTGGTAACGAACAAGTCATCACCAACGAGTTGAACTTTGTCACCAATAGCATTGGTCAACATTTTCCAACCTTCCCAATCGTCTTCGGCCATACCGTCTTCAATAGAGAAAATCGGGAAGCGATTGCACAAATCTTTGTAGTAATCAACCATTTGAGCGTTAGTATAAGATTTGCCTTCGCCTTCCATTTCATATTTACCGTTTTTATAAAATTCTGAAGATGCGGCGTCTAATGCCAAAACAACATCTTCACCCGGTTTGTAGCCGGCATCGGCGATAGAATCGACGATAAATTGCAAAGCTTCTTCAGCTGTTTTTAAGTTTGGTGCAAAACCGCCTTCGTCACCGACATTGGTATTGTGACCGGCAGCTTTTAAGTTTTTCTTCAATGTTTGGAAGATTTCGGCACCCATACGGATTGCTTCACGAATATTAGCGGCAGAAACCGGCATAATCATAAATTCTTGAATATCAATCGGGTTATCAGCATGCTTACCGCCGTTTAAAATGTTCATCATCGGAACCGGCAAAGTGCGAGCCATTGTACCACCCAAATAACGATACAAAGGAAGTTCGGCTTCTTCAGCTTGAGCCTTAGCAACAGCCATAGAAACAGCCAAAATTGCATTAGCACCGAGTTTGCCTTTGTTATCTGTGCCATCAAGTTCAATCATAGCGTTGTCGATTTCAATTTGGTCTTCGGCATCCATTCCGGCCAAGGCATCATAAATTTTGTCATTAACATTTTCAACAGCCTTCAAAACACCTTTACCGCCAAAACGCTTTTTGTCGCCATCGCGCAATTCAACTGCTTCGTGAGCACCGGTAGAAGCACCTGAGGGTACAGCTGCACGGCCAAAAGCACCTGATTGCAAAACAACTTCGGCTTCAACAGTCGGTGTTCCGCGAGAGTCTAAAATTTCTCTGGCATGAATATCAATAATCGCACTCATTTTTTTCTCCTATTAAATTATAAAAAAGTGTTGCCTATAAAATCTTTCATTTTTATAATATTGTCAATGATATTTTTGAAGGGGTAAACAGATGTTTTCGGATAAGTGGCATAATCGTTTTATGGAAATGGCCGAGTTAGTGGCAACTTGGTCAAAAGATACTTCAACTAAGGTCGGTGCCGTAGTGGTAGGCGAAAACAGAGAAATTCGCTCTACCGGTTATAACGGCGTGGTCAGAGGGGTTGATGATGATGTTCCCGAGCGACTTGAACTCCCTACAAAATACGACTTTTTTGAACATGCCGAACGCAATGCCGTTTATAATGCCTGTCTTATCGGTACATCACTTAAGGGATGCGTTATCTATGTAACAGCTATGCCTTGTCCTGACTGTGCAAGAGCAATTATTCAGTCTGGAATTAAAATGGTTGTAACCAAGAAACTCCCTCCCATTGATGAAAACACACCCAAAGGAACTTGGCGTGATAAAGTGGTATATTCGGAACAAATGTTTAAGGAAGCCGGAGTGGAGTGCCTTTTCTTATAAATTTGATTTTTTATTAAAAAAATAATCTTTAAATAGCTTTATTTAATAATATATATTTTAGCAATCTGTACTTTTATTTTGAATAATCGGACTATAATTTCGTTAACCTCAGAGGGAATAACAATGAAGATTTTAATTATAGACGACCATTCTTTGTATCGTGACGGACTAAAATTTAACCTTGCCAATATAGTACCTGAAGCTCAGATATTAGATGCCGAAAACCTAACTCAGGCAATTGAACAATTAAAACAAAATTCTGATGTAAATTTGGTTTTGGCCGATTGGGATATGCCGGAAATAAAATGGCAAGACGGCTTGAAGCATATTAAAGAAGCCACAAAAAATTCGCAAATCGGTGTTATTGCTTCTTCGGGAGAAAATAGCGATATCAAAAAAATATTAAATATGGGATTGTGCTGTTTTTTGCCCAAAAACATCGATACAAAAGTACTAAATTCGGCTTTGGGTTTGGTGCTAAACGGCGGCAGTTATTTTCCCCCATCATTGTTAAAACAACAGGCTGATGACTTTTTGCCCAAAACCAGCAAACATTTGACTAACAGGCAAATGGAGGTTTTGAAATATTTGGCACAAGGTTTATCCAATAAGCAAATAGCTTATAAAATGAATGTTTCGGAAGCAACCGTTAAACTGCACATAAATGCTTTACTTAGAGCCGTAGGCGCAACAAACAGAACCCAGGCGGTTATTAAATCACAGCAAATGGGGATTGTCTGAAGCCTACCAACTGATTGAGCATTTTTTTGGTGTTGAAGTCATTTTTACCTTTATACCCATAGGCAAAATCAGGCTATGATTGATATGCCCGTAATCAAGATTGCTGATTGTCGGAATTTTTAGTCCGGCGACAAAATCTTTGATACAATCATCAATACTGCCGTCTGAAGCAGACGCAATTTTACAATCGGAAAATTGTCCGATAATTATTCCTTTTAGCTTATCAAAATCTTTTTGTTGTTTTAACTGATTTAACATTAAATCAACTTTATAGGTCTTTTCACCGACATCTTCAATCAACAATATTTTGTCTTTGAGCGAGGGAAAATATTTTGTGCCGCACAAATAAGTCAGCACACTCAAATTACCGCCGACAATTTTGCCTTCTGCCTCGCCTTTAATAAGACATTGACCGGAGCAAATCTCATGTTTGCTATCAAATAAGATTGATTGCAAGTATTTACCGGCTTTATCATTAAATGAGTTTTGATTTGGCTTATAAGCCGGAAGATATCCGGTGTATGCCGGTATGAAAGAAAGCGAAATCAAAGCATTTTGGATAGCAGTTGAATCGCTTAGGCCGAATATCGGCTTTTTGTTTGATTTTATTAAATTATAATCCAAATAGGGCAATATTCTGCTTGAGCCGGCACCACCCCTGACGCAAAAAATTGCTTTTATATTTTTGTCAGCATACATTTTATTGACTGAGCTTGCTCGTTTTTTATCATTTCCCGCCATATAGCGATATTCATCGGTGAGGTTTTCGGCCAATTTTACTTTTAGCCCCATTTCTTTGAAATATTTGACAGCCTCGGAAATATCTTCTTTTTTTACAAATGACGAAGGTGCTATAAAGCCAACCGTATCACCTTTTTTTAACAAGCTCATTACAGTTTCTCCAAAAGTGAATAACCCATGTCGGTAATTGAATTGTCGCGAGCCCCCATCAACACTATCCTATCGCCTGCTTTTGCCTGTTTCAGCAATTCTTGATACAGCTCGTCGCGTTTTGCAAAAAATATGGCTTTTTTACCGAATGATTTGGCATGATTTACCAAGTCATTTGAAGATATATCTTTGACGGCGGAACCACCGCTGAAATATATTTCCGGTATCAGTAAAATGTCGTCATCAGACATTTGAGAAGCAAATGATTCGACTATTTCTTTTCCCATCAGGCGCATAGGGGCAAAACCGTGAGGTTGAAACATTACCAGCAGTCGACCATGATAGCTCTTTAAGGCGCTCATAGAGGCCAAAACTTTGTCCGGATTGTGAGCAAAATCATCAATCACCGTAATATTTGTTTTTTGACCCAAAACTTCTAAGCGGCGCTTTGCTCCCAAAAATGATTGCAAAATTGTACAAGCTTCGTCACTTGAAATTCCCAGCATTGAACAAACAGCAACGGCACACATGGCATTTGCCACATTGAAAGCGCCAATTAATGCAAGCTTATATTTTTTGCCGTTAAGCTCATATTGAGTGCCGTCGGCTAAAGGTGTAATATCAGAAGCATAAAAATCGGCTGTTTTATTTTTGATGGAGAAACTTAAAGCATTTAATCCCAAATTTTCAATTACCTTGCTGTTAGCACAATCTTTGTTGTAAACAACTCCTTTTTGGGCGCGTTTGGCAAAATCGGAAAATAAAACTTTTAATTCCTCGATAGGTTTGTGATCCAGGGTTATATTATTTATAACCGAAATATAAGGGTTATATTTTTCGATAGATCCGTCACTTTCATCAGCCTCAATCACACAATATTCGCCTTCATTTAAGATAACATTAGGTATGCCTTTTTGGTTTTCATAATTTTTCAAAATAGCGCCATTGATAACCAGCGGTTTTTTGCCTGCTTTATCCAAAATATAGCCTACCATTGCGGTTACGGTTGACTTGCCGGATGTACCGCCAATGGCAATATTGTATTTATATTGTGAGAATATTTCAGCCAGCAAATCAGAACGCTTTTGAATCGGCACATTTAATTCTTTGGCGCGTTTGACATCAGGAATTGTATCTTCTACCGCTGTCGAGGCGTACAATGTTTCAATTTCATTTTCAAACATTGAGCCGTCTTGCGGATATATTTTTATACCTAGCGAGGTTAGAGCTTTTTTGTTTTTTTCATCTTTGCCTTGGTCAAAGCTTCGGTCTGAACCATATACTTCAACTCCCTTAAAACTCAAAACCTGAGCCAAAGCCGACATACCCGAACCGGAAACGGCACAAAATCCTACTTTTTTCATAAATAAAAGTCCTTATAAAATAAAATTAGCCTGTTTAAGATGGATATATCTTACAGGCTAATAGTTAATTTTTTGTTTTTTTATTTATAAAGTTTCGGCAAAGGATCTTTTTGTTTCTTGGCGTGTTTTTTTACCGATTTGCACATATGACAAAAAACATCCAAAAAGGCTTTTTCGTCCCAATCTTTTTCGGTATTGGCATATAAAGTTTCCCTTATCTTGTCTAATTCACGATTAAAAACAGAAGAATCAAAAATATCGGCAACATCTTGCAAGTTGGCAATATGTCTGCTCGGAAAGTGTTTTTGTCCCCAAACAATCAACTCATCACGCAACAGTTTCAAATCTTTTGATTTTGCAGCATTGATAATAGTTTTTTTGTTGTTGGGTTTTAGGGCTATTGATGTTAAAATCTTAGTCAATAGCAGCGCAACCAAAATACCGCCGAAAAATGCCACAATAAGAAGATATATAATCTTTGTATTGTCAACTTTAGACTCAACTTCAACAACTGTTTTTTCTTTAGCTTGTACATTATCTTGAGCTTGCGATACAATTTCTTCAACCTGATTTGATTTAGCAGAATCATCAGTTAAGCCGGCCGTAACTTTTATTTTATATTCCGGAATTGAGGCTATTTCAAAAGTATTGGCCTTGGTATTAAACCATTTAAGCTCTATCGCCGGCAAAGTTACTTCACCGGTAGTTGAAGGAATATAGACATTGGATATCTTCGAGATTGATACCACATCATTACCTACAACGCCCATTTCGTTAATCGGTTTTTCAGGATATTGTTTAACGCCATTAACCGAAGCAAACTCAATTTCTGGCAGATTGGTATCCAAAACGCCGACAGCCTTCAATTGAATTGTACGACTTACCGGTTCGCCTACTCTGAACTTTGGCTTGTCATCATTAAACTTGGCCGATAGTTTTACATCTTTGGCCGGCAACCACCAAGAAGCACCCGAAACAGCCGGTTTAACATTTATGCTTATCGGCTTGGTGTTTAGGACAACCGGATTTTTATTGGCAAATACTCTATTCATTCCCAAATTGGCAAAAAACTCGTCTTCTTCAAACAACTGAGCAAACGGATCAGTTCTGGTGCTTTGGGTTATAAAATAACCGTTAAACCGAACCGGAGGTATTACTAATTCACCGGATTTTTGCGGAAACAGTGCATAGTCAAAAGTTATTTCTCGAATATTGCGACCATTGTCAATTTTGTTTTCAACTTTGGGTTCGCCCAGATTTTTAATAATCCAATCATCATTTGAGGTTACAAAATATGGAGCGTTTCCCTGCAAACCACCAACATCGTATATTTTTACGCGATAGTTTATCTGTTCTTGAACATAGGATGTATCTTTGTCAATACTGCCGACAATCTTAAACTTTGGCGAATTGACATCAACATATTTTACCAAAGGTTCTTCGCCGGCCGGCTTAACATTGATAGTTATAGGCTTGGTTTTCATTCCGTCCAGTTCAATTTCCGATATTGTTATTTCACCGGTTTTTTTAGGTATCATTACCAAGTTCCATTGTCTTGATTTAGAAACCTGAGAATTGACAATATTGGTGCGATAACCGTTAGATACGGACAAAACCATAAAGTCTTGATTTAAGGCTGACAAGTCAGGTGAAGATGAAGTGTCAACATCTTTTAACTCCAAGGTCAAAACAAATGTTTCGCCTTCGGGAACAATATTGCGGTTTACCGTTGCATTAAAGCTTTGAGCTTGTGCGAAGCTGCTCACAAACACAGACAATAAAAAACTTAAAAATATATTTTTCATTTTTCACCTATTGTTCATTATAACGATTTTGTTGATATTCACTTTTGATAAATGCTCGCAACAGACCTCCGGCATCTTCGGGAATTTCGCGGTATTGCTGAATCTTTGCCTGCATTTTTTCATCATATTTTTCTTCTTTTGGTCCTTGTTTAATCGAGAATCCTTTATCTTTGCTTTCTTCGCCTTTTTTTTGCTCGCTGTCATCGACTTCATTCATTGTAGAGTTTGTATCTTTGTTACCTTTATCATCTTTTTTATCGGAATGAGCGTCTTGTTTTGTTTGGTCATTACCCTGCTTTTGTTGTTGCTGTTGTGCTTTGGCGTCTTGTTCGCCCTGAGATTCTTGTTCATTTTCTTGTTGTTCGTCAGAGTTTTGGTCAGATTGTGTTTGATCCTGTTGTTGATTCTGCTTATTGTTTTGTGAATCATTTTTGTCATCTTTGTTGTCTTGATTATTTTTATTTTGTCTGGCTTGTTGTTGATTTTGCTGTTTTTTCAAATATTCAAGATTAAATTTAGCGTCTTCATGATTCGGTTCCAGTTTCAAAACTTCTTCATATTTTTTGATAGCTTCACTTATTTTGCCGCCTTTGGCTAAAGCATTTCCTTGATTATACAACCCCGTAACGGAAGTATCCTTACTGAAAAGCTCGTAAGATTTTTGATAATCGCCAAGCTTGTAATAGCTTGAGGCCAGCCAATTATCGTCATCAAATTTGCTTATAGCCGTTTCATAATCGCCTTTATTATATGCCTGATAACCTTCCTGTTTGTCGCTATATAAAAATCCGGCGTGAGCATTGGAGGATATAAGCAAAAAGGCGATAACAAGAATACCTTTTCTGAATAAGGCAGCACAGCAAACAAGCGGTATGATAAGCAGATACCAACCGGCATCAAGCCAGATATTGCGCAAATTTTTGCCTTTTTGCATTTCTTTGTCGGAGGTATTCAGCTCTTCGGCAAAACGAGAAATCATATTATCATCATTTTTGATATTCCAATACATACCGCCACCTGCCTGAGCCACAAGGCGCAGTTTTTCATTTGCGGTTGCCGTTACTCCGATAATATTTATTTTTACATTTTGCTTGTTGGCTTTTTTGGCTTCTTCAATAGCCAAATCAAATTTTTGTCCGACATCCGGTGTAAATATAAGCATATTTCCCTGATTAAAACCGGCTGATTTTATTCGTTCAACCCCCAATTGAATTGCCCTGTCGAGCCTGTCGCCGTTAGCCGGCATAATATTAAAATCAACTGCCGAAAGCAAATTTTGCAAAATCTTCATATCATCGGTTAGAGGCGAAATGACAAAAGGCTCGGAAGAATAAACCATCAATCCGGCCTGAACGGTTTTTAACATATTAAGCAAATCATCAATTTTGTATTTTGCTCGGGTCAAGCGATTGGGGGCAAGGTCTTTTTCATTCATATCCGACGACATATTCAGCGCTATCATCAAAGGATTTTGCACCTCAAATGCCGGAACCTCGATTTTTTGAAAACTGGGACCGGCAGAAGCTATTATGGCAAATATTATCGCCAAAAAGCTTGATAGTGCAAACATTTTGCGCTTTTGAGCCGAGCCTTTTACCAAAAGGTATGAAAGCAATCTTTTATCAATCACTTTTTGCCATGATGATTGCATATTTGACATTTTGTAATAACGGGAATAAAGCAAAAACGGTATTAACAACAACAGCAATAACCATGGGCGCATAAAATGAAAATTTGTCATAAATTCAGCCATCATTTGCCACCTCGCAAAAGATAAAACATCAGCATACTCAGCACTACGGCAATTAACAGCGGTATATAAAACAAATCGGTTGCTTCTTGAATATATCTTTGGTCCTGAGATGTCGGTTCAAGTTCGTCTATGATTTGATATATCTTTTGCAAACCTGCGGTGTCTTCGGCTCTGAAATATTGACCTTTGGTAAGCTTAGCCAATTCTTTCATTGCTTGTTCATCCACCCCGGGAGCCGACATTGATATCATCTTAAAAAAAACATTGGGTGCGCCTACACCAATAGTATAAATTTTGATATTTTCGTCAGAAGCCAATTTTATGGCTTGTCCCATCGAGATTGCGCCATCATTATTTTCACCATCAGTTAGAAGAATAATTATTTTATTGTCTTTATTTTTTTCTTCGCGAAGTTTTTTCAAAGCCAAGCCCAATGCGTCGCCGATACTGGTAGAATCTCCGGCCATACCGGCTTTCATTGACCACAAAATATCTTTGACAGATGCCTTGTCAAAAGTGAGCGGCGATTGTAAATATGCACGAGTTCCGAATAATATTAGCCCTATTCTGTCGTTGGCGCGTTTATCGGCAAAATCGGACACCACTTTTTTTACGGCGTCAAGGCGCGTGATCCTGCGACCATATAATGAAAAATCATCTTCTACCATTGATGTTGAAATATCCAACACAAGCATAATATCTCTGGCTTCGTTTTTTAGGCGAATAGGTTCACCAAGAAGTTGGGGACGGGCACAAGCTATGGTTAAAAAGAGCCAAACCAGATACAAAAACCAAAATCTTTTGGATAATTTGCTCTCGGAAGCGGAAGCATTCCAAATAGAGCCGGCAGAAATTGAGATTCTTTTCAGATCATCGATAAACGGAGCTTTTAGGGCTTCGCCGTGCATTCCTTTGACTGCCGGTGTCAAAAGGTAGATAATAAAAGGTATTACAAGCAACAAAAAAGCCAAAGGATAAGCAAAAACAATCATAAGTTTTCTCCTATCCATTTAAGGCAAAAGTTTTGCAAGTTTGTTAAGTCTTTTGAATTATAAGTTTTGGAATTTTGAGGCATATACGGAGCGTCAGCCAGCAATTTTGCGGTTTTGTCATCAAGCTTTGCCTTAGTGTTTTTATTTAAAAATTCAATCCAGTCTTTACCGCTCAAAACAAGCGCTTCAGGATACTTATATACACAAATACGGCGCAAAATTTCAGACATATTTGAGGCTGATTTTTGAATATTGACGGTAGGAATATTTTTTACCAATTTTAAGGCGTAAAGTTTTTTAGATTTTGTAACGGCTAAACGAATAAGCTTGTAGAAAAGCCACGCAAAAATTATGGTAAAGAGAATTACCAACCATCCGTATCCCAACGGAAAGTTTGAAATATCGTGCGGTATATGTATATCCCGTAACTCAGGTAAATTATCCGGCATACAAATTCCCTTTATTTTTTCAAAAGCCCAGTTGATAATTTAAGAGCTAATCAATAAAAAATCAACATTAGCGAAGTTTAATAATTCCTATTTTTTTCTTGCCTAAAGCAATTTTGGCCTGACCGTCGACAATATCGCAAGCACTCAAGCAATAGTTTTCGTCAGTAATTTGCTTGTCATTCAGTTTTAGTCCGCCTTGTTTTATCAAGCGTCGAGCTTCGCCCTTGGAAGCACAAAATCCGATATTAACAAAAGCGTTTAAAATACCTTCGCCGGAATCAATTTCCAAACAAGGCAATTCACCGCCGGCTTGATTTTGTTCAAAAGCCTTGATAGCTGTTTCTTTAGCATTAACCGCTTCGGCTTCGCTGCGACAAATCTTGGTAGCCTCAAAGGCCAAAACCTTTTTGGCTTCGTTAATTTCTTTATCCTGCAAGGCTTCTAAGCGACGAACTTCATCCATAGGCAAATCGGTATAAATTCGCAAACATTTACCGACTTCGTTGTCACCGATATTTCTGAAATATTGGAAGTAATCATACGAAGATAATTTGTCTTCGTTAATCCAAACGGCGTTACCCTCGGATTTACCCATTTTTTTACCATTAGAATCGGTAATAATCGGCGAAGTATAACCAAACAACTCAGTGTTGTATTTTCGGCGTCCAAGCTCGGTTCCCGAAGTTATGTTGCCCCATTGATCAGAGCCGGCAATTTGTGCGCGACAACCATATTTTTGCATCAATACGCAAAAATCATATCCCTGTAACAACATATAGTTAAACTCTAAAAAGCTCATCGGCTGTTCGCGATCAAGACGAGTTTTTACACTATCCATGGTCAACATACGATTAACCGAATAACAAGTACCGATATCACGCAAAAATTCCAAATAGTTTACATCCTTAAACCAATCCCAGTTATCAACCATAAGAGCGTCATTTGCCCCATTACCGAATCGCAAAAATTTGGAAAATGATTTTTTCAAGCCTTCTATATTACGGGCTAAAGTAGCTTCATCCAAAAACGGACGAAGTTTGTCTTTACCTGAGGGATCACCAATACGAGCTGTTGCACCGCCAACCAATGTCAACGGTTTGTGTCCGCATTTTTGAAACCAGCGCATCATCATCAAAGGTACAATATGTCCGACATGCAAGCTATCGCCGGTAGGATCAGACCCTAAATAACCAACCGCAGGAACACCCTTTTGCTCACAATCGGCCAAATACTCATCAAAGCCCTCTAAATTGGTGCATTGATTGTAAAAACCTCTATCCTGCATAATATTTAGAAATTCTGATTTTAACTGCGACATTTTCTTTTAACCTCTTTTTTTATTTTATAACTAAATCTTAACGCATATTAGCATATAATTTTGGTATTGCAACAAGGGAGTTTATTTTTTTTATGAGTTCTGTTCACGCAACAAAAGTTTTAGGTCTTACCAGCGGTTCGTCTTTAGACGGAGTTAATGCTTCGATTATTGTTACCGATGGTGTTGATGTTTTTGAAAGAATCAAAACTTTTGATATTCCCTATGATGATAATTTGCGCGAAGCACTTCGCCATATGCAAAAAAATCATCTTAGAATGAACGATGATGAAAAGCTCAGAATCGAAAATTCGCTGACTGACTTTCACATAGGTATTGCGCGCGAAATTTTGTGTGATTATGAAGGTATTGATTTAATCGGATTTAGCGGACACATAATCTGCCACAAACCGAGCGAGCATATTTTGTATCAAATCGGCGACGCACAAAAAATGGCAAATGAACTAAAAATTAAGGTTGTTTCAAAATTTCGCAATGCCGATATTTTAGCCGGAGGTCAAGGAGCTCCTCTATCACCTGTATATCACGCATCAATTACGCAAAACATGGAAAAACCTTTGGCCATAGTTGATATTGGCGGTATCAGTTCTATTACATTTGTCGGACAAAACGGCGAATTGATGGCGTTTGATACCGGACCGGGAAATGCCGCAATTAACGAATGGGTTAACAAACATGGCGGTATGTATATGGATTATAACGGCAAACTTGGTATTACCGGTCACATAAATGACGAAGTTTTGGGCGCTATGATGAAGCACAAATACCTAAAACTATTGCCGCCAAAAGCTACTGACAGTGCTACTTTTAGAGACAAATTGGAACATTTGGAAGGTTTGTCTTTAGAAGACGGATGCGCTACCGCAACCGCCTATGTTGCAACATCAATATTAAAAGCAATAGATGATTTTATACCTATTACGCCAAAGCAAATCATTGTATGTGGCGGAGGCGCAAAAAATCCGACACTGGTTCGTTTCTTAAAACAGCGTTCAATCGGCATGGAAATAGTGACAGCACAAGAATGTGATTTTGAGCCTTTGGGTATTGAGGCCGAAGCTTTCGGATTTTTGGCCGTCAGACGCTTACAGTTTATGCCAACCTCATTTCCATTTACCACAGGTGCTTCGCAAGAGGTCATCGGGGGTGAAATTTTTGAGCCTAAAAATTAGCCTTATCAAATATTATGTTTTTGTTACATTTTAAAGTGACATAAAATAATTATTGATATTCAATATGTTATATGTACATTCCGAAACATTTACAATCTGTCCGCTTTATTGCTTTTTTAACTGTTTTGTGCTATAATCTATAATAGATTATTGTATTTTTTGCTGATGTGTACAGGAGAAAAGTCATGACAAAATATTTGAAGATAGCATTGTTTGCAATGATTGGAATAATGTTTTCAGGCATTGCTGAAGCTGCGATTACACCAATTAACGAAGCTGAGAATGACTTAAAGTTCGGCTCCAGAAAAAAGGGCGAATTAAAATGTGATAACATAACTACATTTTCATCACCCAAAAGCGGTATGGATTGCAAAGTTGTAACACTATCTGATAATAAAACCCAATGTTGGAAATGCGATTGCTCGCAAAAAGACTATCCTTATACTAAAGAAAATTGCTCAGGCAAATTGATACTCGACACATCTTCAAGTTCCTGTACAGATATTACAACCGGCAAAAAATATTATAAAACTTGTGAGTGCGGTGAAGGTTTGCTTACCGCTGAAGAAACTAAAAAATACGATACTTATTTTGATATAGGAAGTCCGGTTCAATCAGCCGGCAATCTTGCTTGTTATGACCCGAAGAAATTTACCTGTAAAAACGCAAGCAACAAAATTACAGTTAGTGATATAACAAGCTATCAACACACCTCGGCTAAGACCCGAGTTAAATCGAAAGATGAGCCTGTTTGGTATGAAGTGGCTACCAATATCGAAACATCAGACAAGGATCATAATGATTTGGTTATGTGTGTTAAAAAAGTAGATGAATTTACTTCAAATGTTATGTCATCTCAGCCTGAAGCTAAAACCTGTGTCGAAACATCTACAGGCACAACAAAATTCTTAAATACTTCATACCATTATTACAGCGGATGTAATACGACCAGATCGGGATGTCAAGCATCATCTCATCCTTGCGTTAAAGAAGAAAGTGTTGTGGTTGAAGGATATAGCACATCGACTAAAGAAGCAAAAACTTTTTCATGTAGCCATATATCAGGCTGTAAGATAGGTAAACAAGGTGATTCTTTGTGTGATAAAGCACCTGCTACGGACGATCCTAATTTTGTATATAATAAGGATAACGGTTGCGCACTAATTTCTTGTTTGAGTAATTATGAATATGTCGGATCCGGCACAGGCGTAATGAGTTTTAATGGTGCTAACGGTGATTCAGCAAATACAAATTACACTTATGTTTCAAAAGCACCTGATGATGCAACATCGGATGGTTGGATTGTTTGTCGTATGGAAAATCAGACTGAGGGAGAAGGAATTTGTCCGAGTGATGCTACATTGACAGCAGATGGTGAATGTGATTGTATTAATCCGGATAAGGAGATTTATACCGATGATAATGGCGAGAAGTCATGTGAATGTGTAGAAGGATACTATGATGATCCGTTTGATGGAGAAGATAAATGTATTGTGGATCCGAACTCTGATGTAATGCAATGTCCTGTACCGTCTGTACTTGATGAAGAAACAGGTGAATGTATCTGCGAAGATGACGGAATATGTACAATCAACTGTAAAGACGGAAAATATGAAATATGCGGATATTTCACAAGAACATCTACCGGTGAAATTTGTACCACTTGGGATGCGCAAAAGAATATGTGGAAATGTGACGGCGAGACCGCTACAGTTACAACGACTGAATATCTCTGTGTAACAACCGAGACGACCTGTGAGGTTCCATGTGCAAATCATGTACCGGATGGACATATTTGTACTCAAAGCACAATAAATGGTAAAACTTGTTATACAGATTGCGAACCTTCTATTTGCGGAACCGGATATATATCTGAAGGGGAACATATAGTATATGATAGTACACATAAAATGATTGCCGTTAAGCAGGGTGGAAAATATTATAACCCATATATACATAGTTCAGGTAATTTTTCACATGATAAGTATAAATCAGGAATAAGTGGCGAATACACAGGATTATCCTCAAGTGTTACAAGCAACTTATCGGCTCTTGAAGATTATCAAAACATTACTTTCTGGGCTGACGGTGGTTGTGCTGAAAGTTCAGGAATGATGTATATGGGTATAGGTGGAAAATTAGAGTGCAAAAATAAATCAACAACTACAGCTTCACATTTGATTTATTTGACACCTTGTACCTGTCCTGCGGACGCCCAAGGTTCATTAGAGGAAAAAACAATTTATAGCACCTATAATTGCAAGGTCGGACAATATTACTCCGGTAGCGGTTATGATTGTAGCTCAACTTCTGATGAATATTTGGTTGCCAATTCAGTTAATGGCAATGCAATAGCTACTGTAAAAGTTCAAGACCTTGTTTCTTCAGGTTTTGTATTTACCTCAGGAGCATTTGAACAGGTCAGATCCAGCGCTCTAAACAAATGCGGATCAGGACAAGCTTTGTCTTATGAAGAATATATAAATATTGCAGATAAGCTCAAAGAAATTTGGCCGGATGCATATAATAACAATTGTCTTGTTGTTAATACAGGCGAAGTTGTGAGAACATCTGATAATAAAAAAGGTAGTGGTATGAGTGTTGCAAGCAGTTTCACAAGCAAAGGTTTTGATGCTTGTGTATATAATAATCAAGTTCGAGCTCGAGTAATTTGTAAAAAAGATTTCTTATCTAAGTCTACAACAACAAAATACTCAAAATGTACTTGTCCGTCAGGCCAGATTTATGATGGTGCAACAGGTGAATGTATAGATTATTGTCCTAACAAAGGAACTCAAACCTATTGCGACAGCACAAAATATAATTGTGAATATGAGAAATGTTCCGGTAAATATATTGTATCTTGCGGTTCTTATTTTAACAAATCAGGAACACCATCTTGTCCTTCAGACAGGATCGTAGATAAATGTTCTGTAAACAATTACAAATATGCGTGTGCTACTTGTGAAGAATCCGACATGTATAAAGGGTCAACAAAGATGAAAACCAGATTAACCCTCGGTGGTAGAATTGGCGGATCAACGAAAAGTGGACCAACTCAATCATATTCCGCTACCGTGAATGTATATAATTTATGCGGTGAAAAAGTAGCTTCAACAAACGCTTCTTTATGGAATATCACTCCTGGAATGAGTACTCAAACCAGTGAATCCAGCGAAGCAATACCTGCTGGTGAGTATGATGTAGAGATATTTACTAACCTTAGTTCTGGTCCATATAGTGGTTTATCTTATGATAAACTGGCTATCAATGGAACAGATTATCGTAATACCGGATTGAGTGGTAAGGTTAGAGTTAAACTGGCAACCACTCAACAAGTAACCGTAGAAATCAGACCTATATTCTATTAAAAATTTATATCGGTTATATATCACAGCTACTAACCGCTCGAGAGAGAATATCTCGGGCGGTTAGCGGTTTCTTTTAGCATACTAAATATTATAAAAGTGCCTTCTTGACAGATAAAGACTTGAGTGTCAAAATTTTTGCCATAGGTTTATTTAAGGAGGCATGTTATGGCGACAACAAGAGCTTATTCACCAAGTGAAGAATTGTGGAGTTCGATAATTCATGGTATCGGTATAGGATTAAGCATTGCCGGATTGGTTTTGTTGGTAGTCTTTGCTTCGCTATATGCTGATGTTTGGGCGATTGTTTCCACTGCCATTTTCGGTGCCAGTATGATTGTGTTGTACACGGCTTCGACACTTTACCACGCCTTTAGAGACGAGGCCATAAAGAAAAAGCTCAAAAAATTTGATCATATTTCGATTTATTATCTGATTGCCGGATCATACACACCATTTTTATTAGTTTCGCTTCGTGGCGTTACCGGTTGGGTCATTTTCGGAATTATCTGGGGGTTGGCAATTTTGGGTACAGTCTTAAAGCTTGCCACCTCGGGAAGCGGCACCAAAATTTGGTCAATATCATTATACCTGATTATGGGTTGGTTGATTGTTTTTGCTTCAAAATCATTGGTCAGCGCCATTCCGTCTTTGGGACTTATCTTTTTGGTTTTGGGCGGATTGCTTTATACATTCGGCGTGTTGTTTTATGTTCAAAAATCCAAAAAATATACCCACGCAATTTGGCACTTTTTTGTGCTTAGCGGTACGGTAATGCATTTTTTTGCAATATTGTATTCTTGTGTGCTGGTTTAGTTTACACTGCGTTTAATGTCTTCGATACGCGGTAACACCGAATTTTCGATAATAAATGCAATTGAACGGGCAACAACTTTGTCGGTATGTTTGACCGCGTCCCAAGTAGCCTGAGAGGTCTCGCCTTTTAGCGCAATCTTGGTGTATAGAGTTGCCATTTCGGACAAAGAATCGACGATTTGTGCAATATAGCCGGGAATTTTTAAGTTTTCTTCTCCACCGAAAAATCCTTCAACAAAACCTTGTTCGACTTCTTCAAAACGATTTTGGCAATAAATTTCGATGTCTTTTTCTTTGGATATGGGGAGTTTGACCTCTACTTTTTTAACATCTTCAAAAACTTCGTCCCAAAGTCCCATAAAAAACTTAAAGAACAAGTCTGCTTCTTGCTTAGTTTCTAAACGCGGAGCGCGTCCTTCTTCCCAAAATGATGATATAACATCGGTGGGGCGTAAGTTCATATTCGGAGAGCAAATTGCTCCGGCAAAACGCATTTTTATGACATTTAGAGGTGTCGGACAAGAGTAGTGTTCCAACATTTTGATAAAAGCTTCATCACCGATATATTTGTTTGCTTGCATTTTTGACTTCTTCTTGTTATAGTTACGAAAGTTTATTTTTTGAAATCTAGTATAGGGAGTTTTGTTAAATTGGCAAGTACGAAAATTATAAATATTGCGGTTTTAACATCTTTGCTTTGCGCTTGTGCGCAGTTTGGTCCGTTTGTCGATCGACGACGAGAAGCCGGCGGTTTCTCTGATGGTGCATTATATGCGGGAGTATCTACCCCCGAAAATCCTGCCGTATGTTATAATATTTTGTACACTTCTTATGATGAGGTAAAAGCCTTGGCTGATGAAGAATGCAAAAAAAACAAGACAGGAAATCAGGCTGTTCCGGTAAAGCAAACCGTATTTACTTGTCGTTTGTTGGTACCGAATCATTATTACTTTAAGTGTGAACAATAAGGAAAATAAATAAAATGTCTTTATCTTTGGAAAAATTGATAAATCAAAAAGTTGAAAAGGTTTTTAGTGAACTTGGTTTGGATAAAAAATTTGCTACTGTCAAAATATCTGACAGACCTGATTTGAGCGATTTTCAATGTAACGGCGCTTTGGCTTTGGCCAAGATAGAAAAGAAAAATCCGCGTGAAATTGCAACACAAATTGCATCTGTTTTACAAAAAGATAGCGATTTGGCAAAAATCAGCGTTGACGGACCCGGTTTTTTAAATATCTCGGTTGCTGATGAATTTATTGCCAAAAATATGCAAGATATGTCAAATGACGAAATGCTCGGCATTGAAAAAATCGATACCCCAAAAACAGTTGTGCTTGATTATGGCGGACCAAATGTGGCAAAAGCCATGCATGTCGGACACCTGCGTTCGGGTACAATCGGCGAGGCTGTTTCAAGAATCGAGCGTTTCTTGGGTAACAAAGTTATCTCTGATGTGCATTTCGGCGACTGGGGTACACCGATGGGTATGATTTTATCCGAAATTATCAATCATGACGGTGATTTGAGCAAAGCAACGACTTATAATGTTGATGAAATTACCGAATTTTATAAGGCCGCCAATATCAGATGTAAAGAAGACGAAAACGCAAAAGAAAATGCTCGTGTTATTACCGCCAAATTGCAAGACGGTGATGAAGAATATCGCAAAGCATGGCGTCATATCAGAGATATTTCGGTTGATGCGGTAAAAGCTAACTATGAAGCTTTGGATGTTAATTTTGATTTGTGGCTTGGTGAAAGTGATGCTCACGAAGCTAGTGGCGAAGTCGTTGAAATGGCTAAGCAAATGGGCTTGGCTGAAATGGATGATGGCGCACTCATCATGCGTTTGGAAGAAACAAACAAACCTATGCCTCCGACGATTTTGATTAAGCGCGACGGCGGTTTCGGATATCAGATTACCGATATTGCAACTATAAAAATGAGGGTGGAAGATTTGAAAGCCGAAGAAATTTATTACTTCGTTGATCAAAGACAAAGCTTGCACTTTGAACAGGTTTTCCAATCAGTTGAAAAGCTGAAATTTGCACCGGATTTGGTTATGAAACACTATGGTTTCGGCACGGTAAACGGCAAAGACGGTAAGCCTTTTAAAACCAGAGACGGCGGAGTTATGACTTTGGAAAATTTGATTAAGATGTCAAAAGACAAGGTTAGAGAATCTATTCCAAATCCGAACGAAGTTGAAGGATATGGCGAGAAAGAAATCGAAAAATTGGTTAATCAAGTTGCCATTGCGGCAATCAAATTCCAAGATTTGAAAAACACTACATCATCAGGTTATATTTTCGATTTGGAAGATTTTGCCAAGTTTGAGGGCAAAACAGGGCCTTATATTCAATATGCGATTGCTCGAATTAACTCGATTTTACGCAAAGCGGAAGAGAAAAATATTACTCCGAATAATGTGATTATTACAACTGCTGATGAGCGTAATTTGGCATTAAAAATTGCACAACTTAATGCGGCGGTTTGGCGTGCTCATAATGAAAAAGAACCGAGCATTATTTCGGATTATGTTTATACTTTGGCTCAAACATTTTCGACATTTTATAATTCGTCGCCGATTATGACTGCCGAAAGTAAAGAATTGATGTCTTCGCGTTTGGCTTTGGCAAAATTGGTACGCGATATTTTGGTAAAATTGTTATACCTGCTCGGTATCGAATCACCGGAAGTTATGTTGAAAAAAGCTTAAGAATAATCTATTGTATATCTAAAATTTGATGTGATAACCCCTTTTTCCATAAATTATGGATTAAGGGGTTAATCTTATTTTAATCCTTCTTTTTTATAATGCTTGCGAGTAAAAGTAATATCGATATTAAAAAGGATACAACAGGAAGTTGTTACAAGAATTGAGACAATACCCGAGGAATCGGAAGGTAGGCTCTTTGCATAAGAATATGCGAAGGGTTTTGTTGTCTCTATATAAGAATAAATACGGGCGGGGTGCGTTATGGCGTATAATATCACCTTAAGCTCGTCAATGCGTTCGAATTTGCTGTCTTTACGCAACATATCAACGCAAATGTCAAGAACTCAAAACATTCTTTCTACCGGCAAAAAAGTCAATTCGGCGATTGATAATGCTACTTCGTATTATCAAGCACGCTCGCTTACCCATAGAGCTGCTGATTTGAATAATTTGTTGGATTCTATGTCTCAAGGTATCCAAACAATTAACGTTGCCTTGGAAGGTTTGGAAAGATATGACAAATTCCTAGAACAAGCGACAATCATAGCAACAGAAAGTTATGAAAAAGCGGTTATACCGACCAAGGATTGGATAATGTCTCAGATAGGAGGAAACGGTGCCGTAGTTTCAACTGCACAAGAGCTTAAAGATGCTGTTGCTTCAGGTAAAAAGACTATCTGTGTTTATGGCAAAATCGATTATTTTGAAGATGAATCTATAACCTTAAAAGAAGGTCAAAAACTGGTGGGAACAGAATATTTCACCGGTTATAGCGGAACAGCAAGATTTTCCGGTATTAACTTTAAGGGAATACAGGATAGCGCTATTACAACAAGCAATAATAACATTATCTCTGATCTTGATTTAAATTTTGATTCATATGCTGATAAAATTTCAAGACTTATTCAGGCTAATTTTAAAAATGTTAACTTAACAAATCTTGATATAACACATCAGGTAAATGGTAAACTGGCCGGATCTACCCAGGGAACGCTATCTATCGGAAAAGGCGGTGACGTGTTTATTAACGGTATTGTTAATATTGCTTCAGACCGTTCCAAATCAGGCGTTGGTATTAATGGTTCTTCAAGTTTAATCATTAACAAAGGCGCCGAATTGAATATAAATATTACAAACGATGCTTGGGGCGGAGCTATATTAAGTAACTCTTCAAAGATTGATGTTTATGGTAAACTCAACTGCATCTCAGATAAAAGGATGCTTTTGAATGGTAATGTTTATGCCGGAAACCAATTGAATATTTATGAGGGCGCAGAAGTTATTTTTGCAAAATCATCAATTTCCTTGTATTCTTCTTCAGATGATAGAGCTAGTAGTATGTTTATTGAAAAAGGGGCAAAAATATATATTAACGATAACTCATCAACAAAATATCTATATACTGAAACAGATTATCTTAATGAAAATAAATCAAATGTTTCTGAAAACATTTCTTCATCAGCCTTATATGACAGCGGATGCTTCTCAAAATTAACGGATGTAGAGATTGATTGGGATAATTATAATCCGATAAAAGAGAGAAAAGAAGCAGAAGAACCGAAGATTTTAGCTCAAGACATGAGCGAATATGAAAAGATATTAAATCAACTTGATGATATGGTAGAGGACAGCTCGTATCAGGGAATAAACTTACTTAAAGGTGATGAATTAAATGTGGTATTTAATGAAGACAGAAGCCACAACTTTGTCATCAAAGGTGTAGACATACGCTCAATGTCTGCCGGAATTAGCACAAGAACATGGGAAACCAAAGAAGATTTGGCCAATTCGCTCAAAGAATTAAAAGAAGCTATCAGCAAGGTAAGAGCCGCCTCATCTGAATTAGGCAATAAATTAAGCATAATTCAAACCAGACAGACATTTACTGACGCATTAGTCGATGTTTTGGAGGTCGGCGCGGATAAGCTTGTGTTAGCGGATATGAACGAGGTTTCGGCCGAGTATCTGACATTGCAAACAAGACAGCAATTGGCTGTCAACTCTCTATCGCTTGCTTCTCAATCGGCAAGCTCGGTCTTGGGACTGTTTTAATAAAAAAAATATCCCGGATTTTTGGTCTCCGGGATATCTTGAATATTTTTAGCTACTTTAGAAATTATATCGCAAACCGGCTGTCATTTCAGCAACATGATTTAAGCTTGATGCACCGATATATGCATATCGTCCCATAATACGTGCAGATAAATGTTCATTAAAGTTGTACATCGCACCGGCACCGATACGATAACCTATTCTATTAGCCGAATGAGATGTATCATCATTTTCGCCTTTGAAGTAATAGTCAGCGACACCTAAGCTGGCCATTAAATCGTATTTACCTTCACAACCCAACGGTTGATATCCATAAATATCCAAACCGTAAGCATTTACCTTGGTTTTGAGTTTTTCACCCTCTGCCATATCTTTGGTGCGTTTTGCACTCCATTGACCAAATACTTCAACACCTATTCTATCCATACGGGCACCCATATTGATAATGCCTGAATTATAAGTCTTTTTAGCATCGTCAAGTGAGCCTTTGAAGTCATATGAATCCAAAGCATAATCAGCACCAATATAAACTTTAGTGGCTTTTGTCATATCATTCCAGCCGGCCAAAGCATTGGTTGAACAAAGTACGCAAGCTACTCCTGCAAGTAATAATGTTTTTTTCATTGTTTTAAAACTCCATTTATAAATAAGTTTTGTTTTTTTTACTTAAACCTAAGTAGTTAACGGTTTACACAAATTAGATAATCCGGATAAAAGCTTTTTAAAGGGGAATTAAATATTTTTTTACGCAAATATTCTAATATGAAACAAATTGCATTTATGAAAGGTTTGAAAAATATGACTTTTTGTCCTCCTGATAAAAATTGTAAAAGATGTCAAAGACTGGTTTGTTTCAGAGAAGATAATAAAATAAAATTTCCGTCGTATTACAACGGACCTGTGCCGGCTTTCGGTTCATTAAACTCGGAAGTTTTGATTGTAGGATTAGCTCCCGGACTGAATGGTGCTAATCAAACTGGTCGCCCTTTTACCAATGATTATGCCGGAGATGTGTTGTACCCTATTTTAAAAAAATATGGTTTT
>JAEIGA010003080.1_pt1 | contig 26260 bp, 22 predicted proteins | sample 9270691 | NCBI WGS metagenome assembly JAEIGA01 (sample SAMN17057246, study PRJNA624740) | gut metagenome | biome: biome; isolation source: fecal sample | host: Bos grunniens | place: China: Xizang | collected 2019 | reverse complement strand
TGATAGAATCAAACTGAGACTAAAAGGAAAGAGTCCGGTGCAATACCGAACTCTTTACCAATAAAACTTTTTATTAATCCGTCCAATTTCTTGGGGTCAGATCATTGGGGCATCTGTTTTTTATTACTATGAGTGAATATCTCTTATTGCGGATTATCTTTCTTGTTTACAACAATAAGGTTGCTCACCTTGCTCTTGAAATTGCCGGCCTCTGCAAGAGGGAACACAAGCGTACTTGTGTAGTACATCTTGTCCTTGCCGCCCTCGTTAAAGTAGAGGGTCTTTTTTGCAAGTGTCTCAATGAACTTGCCATCAACGTATAGCTTTGTCTCGTTGCGGTCGCCGCTGATGGTGATGCGTGCCTTCTCGCCGGGGAACAGGCTGTAGTTGAATGTGTTCAGATAGCCGTCTCGTGAGAAACCTATTTTGCCTTCTACGGGGTCGCAAAGATATACAGTGCTCACTCCGTCACAAAAGAGCACAGTGCCTTTCTGTTCCTTTGTTGCCTCTACTGTAAACGACACGCTGTACTCCTCTCCTATGTTCTTGAGTCCGTTCGTCTCTCCGGGCTTTACAGTTTCGCGTTTATGAGTGAATGTGCCATTGTAACGTCCGTTGATGTTGATGCCGGGGGCATCACTCAAGGCAGTGCGTGCCATGTCGAACTGCTCGTAGGGGAGCTTGGGCTCAGCACCGGTCCACATCTTCACTGCCAATGTTTGCATTGCGGGATATACGCGGTAGTGGATGTCGTTGCAGCTTATTCCGTTGCCGGGGTGGTCGTTCCACACAGCAAACATGCCTCCCTTGATTTGTGGGTGACGTTCGTCGAACTTCTGGTTGCCAATCTGTGCAGGAGTCCAGTTCTCGTACAGCATCCGGCAATTAAGGTAGTCGTAATAATATCCTGCAGCGGGTACAATGTAAAGGTAACCGTCGGGGATTGAAACAAGGTCGTAACCGAGCTTTATCATCTCGGCAGGGTCGGCATATCCGTTGTACCATGCGCTCAATATGATGTTGTCAACCTTTACAGGTGTATCGCCTTTTGCGTGTGTGAGTGCGCCCCATGCCATTGCCTGCTTGCCGTAACTCTCTACAAGGGTGAGGCAGTGGTTTGTGAAATGGCGGAACTGCTCTACTACTGCCTTGTCGCGGTTAGAGTATTCGTCTGTTCCTACGTGTACGCGCTTGCCGCGGAATACGGGGTTCTCGCCCTTTAGATATTCGTCAAATAGTGAGTCTACGAATTGATAAGTCTCCTCCTTGAAAAGGTCGAGGTGGTCCACACCATACTCCTTACTGCCAATTTCGGGACGGTATTTTGTGAATGCGAGCGAGTGTGCGGGAACATCAATCTCGGGGATAATCTCCACGAACAGTCCCTCGGCCAATTTCTGGAGCTCTATGAACTCCTGCTTAGTATAGTATCCGTCGCGCGCTGTGAGTCCGGGAAAATACTCGCTCTCAAGACGGAATGCGCTCTGTGTCTTGCTCCAGTCATGACCAAAAAACTGCTTGAAACCGTTGTCGTTCAAGTGAATCTGGAAAGTGTTCATCTTGTAGTATGCCATAAACTCGACATACTCGCGCAAGAATTCAATGGGAATATATTTGCGGCCGCAGTCGAGCATAAAACCGCGCACTGCGTAGTCGGGCCAATCGCGTATCTGACCCTTTGGCAGGTTGGTGCCCTCTCTTGTCTCGGCAATCTGCAGTATGGTACGTGTTGCCCAGAATGCTCCTGTTGCAGTTGTTGCTGCAATCTCTACCTTGTTCCCAATGTTTATTGTATAGCCTTCGGTGCCAAGTTTCTTCTCTTTTTTTATGGTCAAAGCAATGTCGCCTCTCTTTGCTGCGCCCTCGGCTACCTGCAATTCTGTACCGAACATCTTTCTGTAGTCTGCAGCCAACTGTAGAGCAATTTCTTTAAGCTCGGGGCTGTTCTTGGGATAAACAATGCGACAATTCTCTGTTATGGCAAATTCTCCTGTTCCGCCTTTCCATTCACGCAGCTCGGGTATGACGAATGGCTTTGTGTTCTTGTCGGTTGTTGCTGATACCTGTGTGGTGGTTGCTGATATTATAAAAAGCAGCAACGATAGCATTATTCTCATCTGTTTCTCTATTAAATTAGTTAAGAGAGTGCGCAAATAACTTTATGCACTCTCTTAACCATATGTTTATTCAGTAATTGTTTCTATGATGTCTCTATCTTGCTAACTCTCTTATTCGAGAACTACAAGGACAGCACCGTCGGCAACGGTATCACCTTTGCTAACTGATATTGACGCAACTTTACCGTCACGGTCCGAGTTGATGTTATTCTCCATCTTCATGGCTTCCAACAAAACAACAGTCTGTCCCTTGGTTACAGTGTCGCCAACATTCACCTTTACGTCGATGATAACGCCGGGGAGGGGAGTCTTTATAGCGTGTCCGTTTACAGGAGCAGCTGGTGCGGCAGTTGGTGCTGCAGCAGCAGGAGCTGCTGGCTTGACTACCGGTTTGGCAACTACGGCAGGCTTTTTCTCTTCGGGCTTTTCCCACTCACCTTCGTACTCGTTTCCGTTTACGGTTACTTTTGCTGTGGTCTCGGCAACTTCGTTTATTGTAACGTTATATTGCTCTCCGTTTATTTTATATGTATACTCTTTCATGACTTTTTTATTGAGAGGTTGTTAATTACATAAATTGTTCCAATGCTTGTTTACATAACGTATGGTGAGCACACCGCTCTCCTCGTCGTGTATGTTGTTGCCCAAATAGCTGTTGAGTGCAAGGGCTATTGCTGCTATTGCAGCGTTGTCTTTCTCTTTCATAATGGATAATGTTTAAAGAGGAATATTTCCGTGTTTCTTTTGCGGCAACGACTGGCGTTTGCTTTCGAGCTGGGCAAGTGCACGTATGATGCGGAAACGTGTGTTGCGTGGCTCAATTACATCGTCTATATAGCCATATTTTGCTGCCTGATAGGGGTTGGCAAACAGCTTGTTGTATTCAGCCTCCTTCTCGGCAATGAATGCTTTGGGGTCTGCTGCCTCTTTTGCCTCTTTTGCATATAATACTTCTGCGGCTCCGGCTGCTCCCATTACAGCAATTTCGGCGCTTGGCCATGCGTAGTTGAGGTCGGCGCGCAACTGCTTACATGCCATCACGATGTGTGAACCACCGTACGACTTGCGCAGTGTTACTGTTACCTTGGGAACGGTAGCTTCGCCGAATGCGTAGAGCAGCTTCGCTCCGTGCAGAATTACTGCATTGTACTCCTGTGCTGTGCCGGGAAGGAATCCGGGAACGTCTACCAATGTTACCAACGGGATGTTGAATGCGTCGCAGAAACGGACGAAACGTGCGCCTTTGCGTGATGCGTTGCAGTCGAGCACACCTGCATAGCGACAGGGCTGGTTGGCTACTATTCCCACCGATTTGCCGTTCATGCGCGCAAAACCTACAATGATATTCTGGGCATAGTCGCGGTGCACCTCAAGGAACTCCCCGTTGTCGACAATCTCGCCAATTACCTGATACATGTCGTATGCCTGATTGGGATTGTCGGGGATAATCTCGTTGAGCAGGTCGCTCTTTCTGTTTATGGGGTCGTCACATGTAACCTCGGGTGTTGTCTCTTTGTTGTTCTGAGGTATATAACTGAACAGCTTGCGTATGAGCATCAATCCCTCTTCCTCGGTCTGTGCTGTGAAGTGTGTCACTCCCGATTTACTTGCATGGACACTTGCGCCGCCAAGCTCTTCCTGTGTCACAACCTCGCCAAGCACTGTCTTTACCACCTTGGGTCCGGTGAGGAACATGTAAGATGTGCCTTCAGTCATTATGGTGAAGTCGGTAAGTGCAGGTGAATAAACCGCGCCACCGGCACATGGACCGAATATTCCTGAAATCTGGGGAACAACTCCCGAAGCAAGGATGTTACGCTCGAAAATCTCGGCATATCCGGCAAGAGCGTTTATACCCTCCTGAATACGGGCACCGCCACTGTCGTTTATACCTATTATAGGTGCGCCCATTTTCATTGCCATGTCCATTACTTTGCATATCTTTTGCGCCATGGTCTCTGACAACGAGCCACCGGTAACTGTAAAGTCCTGTGCGAATATGTATACCAGACGGCCTTCGATAGTACCGCAACCTACAACAACTCCGTCGCCAAGGTACTGTTTCTTCTCTTGGCCAAAGTTGGTGCATCTGTGGGTTACGAACATGTCGAACTCCTCGAAACTGCCTTTGTCGAGCAACATATCTATACGTTCACGGGCTGTGTACTTTCCGCGCTCATGCTGCTTCTCGATAGCTTTTTCGCCACCGCCCAAACGTGCTTTGGCTCTCATTGCTACCAGCTCTTTGATTTTTTCAAATTGCTTACTCATGGTATTTCTGTTTTTTTGATTGTTGTTCTGTCAGTTTTTTACTCTTCACATAGTTCGGTAAGCACGCCTTGAGTAGCTTTGGGGTGCAGGAATGCAATGTGAAGTCCCTCGGCTCCGTTTCTTGGTGCCTTGTCTATTGTGCGCACCTCTTTCTGCTCACACTCGGCAAGCGCATTTGCTACTCCATCCTCAACCTTGTATGCTATGTGATGTATTCCTTGTCCGCGTGTTTCCAGAAACTTTGCAATGGTACTCTCGGGTGATGTAGGCTCCAAAAGCTCTATCTTTGTCTCTCCTACACGCAAGAATGCAGTGCGTACCTTCTGATCTTCTACTGTCTCAATGTTGTAACATTCAAAACCAAGTACCTGCTCGTAATATGGTAGAGCCTTTTCAATGCTCTCTACGGCTATGCCCAAATGTTCTATTTTGGAAATTTTCATAATGTTTCAATTTCTACGTTAATAAAAATATCACTAGTGGCGAAGATAATTAATTAAAATGGATTAAGAAATTTTTATGCAACCTTTTTCGGTGTCATGCAGGTTTTAATTTTTGTGCTGCTGTTATGGCATAAATACTATATATGGTATCTGTGGCTTAAAAACACCTATAATGTGTAACAATCGGAAAGTTGTTGTTCGGTAAAAAGTTTTTTTGTACCTTCGCACCGTCAAGACATTATTATGTCTATAATATAGGTTATAAACTATTTATAAAACATAAATGATTATGAAAAAGACACTTGTAGATCTTTTCGAAGAGTCGGTGAAGTTGTACCCCAACAACACTTTCCTCTTGGAGAAAAAAGACAAGAAAGAGGGTTTCAAACCAACAACTTACTTGCAGGTTAAAGAACAAGTCTACCGTTTGGGTGCAGGATACCAGGCTCTTGGTGTTAAGAAGGGCGATAATATGGCGTTGCTCAGCGAGGGTTGTAACATGTGGGTTATAGGCGAGTTGGCTATGTTCTACGCCGGTGCAGTAAATGTGCCTTTGTCAATAAAACTCGAAGAGAGCAATGACTTGCTTTTCCGTTTGGTACACGGTGATGTGAAGTATATTTTTGTATCGAATTATCAGTTGAAGAAGATTCGTGCAATCAAGGATAAACTCCCCGAAGTAAAGAAGATTATCGTATTCGGCAACTGCGGCGAGCTAGAGGAAAGAGAGATTACTCTTGACGAGGTTATGAAGATGGGTGACGAATTCCTTGCTACCCACTCAATGGAGGAGTTCCTTGCAGTAGGTAAGTCACTTGTCAATGACGATATCGCAACCATTACATATACAAGTGGTACAACAGCCGACCCTAAGGGCGTGGTTCTTACACACCGCAACTATACATCGAATGTAGAGCAGGCGTCTACTCTTGTGGATATCGACCAGACATGGCGCACACTTATCATTCTGCCTCTCGACCACTGCTTTGCACACGTTGTAGGCTTCTATATAATGATGTCCAAGGGTGCTACTGCTGCCACTGTTCAGGTTGGCCGCACACCGCTCGAGACCCTCAAGAATATCCCCGGAAACATTAAGGAGGTTCGTCCTCACTTTATACTTTCTGTACCTTCTTTGGCCAAGACCTTCAAAAAGAACATCGAGGGTGCTATCCGTGCCAAAGGTCCTACAACCGAGAAGTTGTTTAATATGGGTATGAAACTGCGTCAGACATATTTCGGCGAGAGCAATCTCGATTCTAAAGGCTGGCGTCATCTGTTGAAACCCCTTGTTGCTCTGTTCGATAAGCTTATCTTTGACAAGATACGTGATAACTTCGGTGGTGAATTGCGTTTCTTTATCGGTGGTGGAGCGTTGCTCGACAAGGAGTTGCAGAACTTCTATATTGGTGTAGGTATGCCTATGTTCCAGGGATACGGACTTAGCGAGGCTACTCCTGTCATCTCTTCAAACGGTCCCGATTTGTATCGTTTCGGCTCAAGTGGTAAGCTTGTCAAACCTATCGAACTGAAGATATGCGACAGCGAAGGCCGTGAATTGCCCGTAGGCGAGCAGGGTGAGATTGTTGTAAAGGGCGAGAACGTTATGGCAGGATATTGGAAGAACCCCACATCTACTGCTGACACAGTCCGCAACGGTTATCTCTATACCGGTGACCTCGGATATATGTCTAAAGAGGGTTTGTTGTATGTGATGGGACGTTTCAAGAGTCTTCTTATCTCAAGCGACGGTGAGAAGTATAGCCCCGAGGGTATCGAAGAGGCATTTGTAAGCTACTGCGGTACTATTGATCAGGTAATCCTTTACAATAACCAGTCGTTGTACACAATTGCTCTCATTGTACCCAATAAAGATAATATCAAGCGTGCTTTGGCCGAGAAGAGCCTCGACCTTACAAGCGAAGAGGGCTGCAAGGCTGCTGTGGAGCTTATCAAGGCAGACATCGATAAGTTCAAGAAGGGTGGTGAGCACGAAGGTATGTTCCCCGAACGCTGGTTGCCAAGCACGTTTGCAGTGCTTCCCGAGGCATTTACCGAGCAGAACGGTATGATGAACAGTACAATGAAGGTGGTACGTGGAAAGGTAGAGAAATTCTACAAGGACCGCATCGACTTTGCTTACACTCCCGATGGCAAATCGGTTATTAACCAGAAGAACCTCGATTCTTTGAAGTAAAATCCTACTTTTTAAAAGGAATAATACAGGATATCTTATCTTGTCAATAATAACGGGGCTGACTATGAATATTTAGTCAGCCCCGTTGGTTTAACATATATATTAAGCTCTTTTACGATTTAACGACAAGATATCTTGTGACGCTCCAGAAACTCTTGGCATCGTTGATTCTTAGTGTTAGCTTCTTGTCCTCGCCCTTCTCAATGCTGTATGAGCCTTCGGGGTGAGTTGTAAGAATCTTTGCATCTTCTGTTCCTAATGCAATCTCTTTTGTGTTGCGGATATCTATCTGTGTGAAGAACTCTCTGTTTACATTGACATCTTCCATTACATCTCCTTTCTTGAAGAGTCCGGTGTTTGTGAGAATGTTGTTCTCCTTCAGCTCTTTCTTGCTGCCAACAGCATACCATGCCGTATTAAGTTCGATATCCTGTGCATTAACTCTCTTTTCGTTGGCATTGTTCTTTGCTGTGAGCTCTTCGTTGCTTGCGTTCAATGATGCAACGGTCTCATCAAGTTCCTTGATACGAATGTTCTTGTTTGAAAGCTCTTCGTTGAGCGCTGCCAGCTCTTTGCCCTTTGTCTCAAGTTCTGATTTCAGGTTGACTACGAGTTTTTGTAACTTTGCCGAGTTGTTTTTACTATTCTTAAGTTTCTCTTCCAACTGTGCAATCTGCTCCTTGTTCTCCTTCATCTTGTTCTGGATGAATTCAATATCGTTGATGATTTGCTGTTTTGCATTTTTTGCTCCGCTTTCGAGAGAATTGCTGTTGATGGTAACTCTGTTCTCCGCCTCGTTAATCTGGCTGAATCCCTCAGATACACTATTGAACAAATCCATCACCTCGTTAAGTTCGTTGTCGCGTTCTGCAATTTCAACTTTCAAAGAGTCTACCGCCATGCTCAACTCTTTTTTACTGGGACCGTTACTACATGAAGCCATTATGGCTGCTACACTCAAGATAAATACTACTTTTTTCATAATTTACACTGTTTAAATATTGTTATCTAATCGGGAATTATCTCACCGATAATAGTACAAATTGTGTGCCAGAATATTATATAAAATTATAAATTATTGATTAATAATAGTATAGCTATTATGGGCGGTCGTAGAAGTTGTGGAAAATGTGGAGTGTGGTGTGGAAATTTTCCACACCACACTCCACATTCATTTATTTATCTTGTTTATTCCAAGTTGTATTTTGCAATTTTGTTATATAAAGTCTTTCTGTCGACACCAAGTAGCGTGGCTGCTTTTGTCTTGTTGTTACCTGCTTGCTGCAATGCTTCAATTATTTGTTTTTTTTCGCTCTCTCCATTGTGTAACTGCAAATTGGGGCTACTCTCCTTGGGAATATCCAACTCATTTGCAGTGATGAATTTGTTTTGTGCAAGCAGTGTAGCACGCTTCACAATGTTTTTCAACTGGCGCAGGTTTCCGGGCCAGTGGTACTCTTGTATCAGTTGGCTTGCCTCTTTGTCGAAACCGACAACATTTCGCTCCAGTTCCTTGTTTGCTGCATCAAGAAAGTGGTTGGCAAATAGTAGAATATCCTCCTTGCGCTCTCTCAGTGATGGCATCTGTAGCGTGAATTCATTAAGACGGTGGTAAAGGTCTTCGCGGAATCTGCCACGCTCTATCGCTACTTGTAAATCCTCATTTGTGGCACTTACGATTCTAACATCAATCTCAATCTCTTTTGTCGCACCTACAGGACGTATGCGGCGTTCCTGTATAGCACGCAATAATTGAATTTGCACTTCATAGCTCAGATTACCCACCTCGTCAAGGAATAGTGTGCCTCCGTTCGCCTCTAAGAATGCACCGTCTTTGTCACTAACAGCTCCTGTAAACGACCCTTTTATATGCCCGAAGAATTCCGATGCGGCCAGCTCTTTGGGTATGGCGCCGCAGTCTATTGCAATGAACGGTTTGTCGGCGCGTTTGCTCTGCATGTGTATTCTGTGTGCAACATACTCCTTGCCTGTGCCGCTGGCTCCGTTTATTAGTACCGACATAGGTGTAGGGGCTACCAATCCTACATAATTATATAGGAGTCGGGCACTCTCGCTGCATCCTTCTATATATAGTGTACTCTTCTTCTCTGCTTTTTTCTCCCTCTTGCCGTTTTCTTCTCTCTCTCCGCTTTTTGCCGACGAATTCACAGAGAGTGACTTAAACGACTCTTCTATCTTCTCGAGTAGCTCTGTCGGATGGATTGGTTTAGAAACATAGTCGTAGGCGCCGTTTTTCATTGCGTTCACAGCGCTTTGAATGTCGGCATAGCTTGTCATTATTATAACAGGGATGCTCCTGTTTCTCTCCTTCAGCCATGTGAGCAGCATTGTCCCATCGCAGTCGGGCAGTCTAACATCGGATATGATAAGGTCAATATCCTTTTCGTCGAGTATTTGGCATGCTTTGCCGAAACTGTTGGCGCAGCTTGTCTCGAATCCTTTCTTAGTGAGCCATGTATTGAGCATGGTGGCAAAAGTTATATCATCCTCTACTATAAGTATCTTCTTTTTCATAATGTGTTCCCCTTTGTTTAATCGATTCTTTAGCTTCGGCTATGATGTTGTCTGTTTCGCCAATAACTAAAGCGGCCTTTTCGCCTATTTCAGTTGTGTTGTCACTGCTGTTTCGTTGTTTGTCGAGCCACTCGAGCTCCTCTAATCCTTTATGTGCATTTACCATCTTGAAAATTGGAAGTAGCTGGTGCGCTATATTTGAGATGCCCGACAAGTCGCCCTCTTCGACAGCTTTGCTCAGCAGCATGCGTTTCTTCAATGTCTCCTCTGTAAAAGTACACATAATATTGTACGATGCATCCCTGTCGTCCAACGAAAACTCCATAAACCGGGAAAAATCATATTTCTTGTTATTTGTGGCCGTCTCGATGCACTTTAATATGGCGCTGCGTGTAAATGGTTTCTGCAGATATCCGCTGAAACCATATCCCGTCAAGGTGTCGTTGTCGATGTCGTCGCGTGCAGTTAGTGCAACAATCGGAGTCTCTTTTATGCAGGGTCTCCTGTGAAGTTCTGTTATAATTTCTATGCCGTTCATACCGGGCATCTGGATGTCGGTGAATATAATGTCGAATATCTCATCTTTTATAATGTCGAAAACTTTATCGGGCTGTGTGCATGCTGTTACCGATATCCGGGGCGATTGCAAGAATGCTTCCGTCATCTGTATTTGCAGCGAATCATCGTCTATGAGCAATACCCTTATCTTTGCTTCCGGTTCATATTCGCTCATGGCGACGGTCTGCTGCCCGGGTGTGACAGGTATCTCTACATTAAACGTAGAGCCTTCGCCCACCTTGCTTTCTATCTGTATGTTGCCCTTCAGTAGGGTCACTAATTTGTGGGTTATGGCAAGTCCAAGGCCGAATCCCTCCTCTCCCTGTGCATTCTTCAGTCGTGTGAACTCCTTGAATATTTTCTCTTTATCCTCTTCTGTTATGCCACATCCTGTGTCGCTGACTCTTATGCGCAGCTTGTTGTCGTCTATCCCGGCTGTAAGTATAATTTCCCCCTCCTTGGTGAATTTGAAGGCATTGCTCAGCAGGTTTTCTGTTATCTGTCGTATGCGTAACGGGTCACCTGTGAAATTGCAGTTCAGATTGTTGTCGCACAGGTATATGAATTTTGTGTTCTTCCCCTTTGCCGATAGGGTATAGGCTGATGCAATCTTGTCGAAAAGCTCTTTTGCGTTGAATGTGATGTTCTGCGCTTCGGCCTTGTCGGCATCAAGACGATAGAAATCGAGCAATGATGTCACCAATTGCTGCAGATGTTTTGCCGACTCCTGCATATTGCTCAAGTAGAATTGCTCTCTCTCGTTCTCTACTATGTTGCCGAGCAGTTCACTGTATCCCAAAATGGAACTTAACGGTGCTTTAATGTCGTGTGTTATTGTAAGCATTAACTGTTCGCGTATCTTGAGCAGTTCCTCGGCGTGTTTCCGTGCTTTTTCCAACTCTTTACGATAGTGGTTGCTGCGTGTGATATCCCGCCAGATAAAAAACAGGAAAATGGCAGCTGAGGTGACAGCGAGCAGTGCTATTCCTCCGATGGTCTTTGCCGATTTTTTCCTTATCTCTTCGCGCAGTTTCTGTTCCTGCCACATCCTTCTTCCCGATTCGTTCTCTATTGTGTTCAGCAGTTGTTGTACCTTGTTGCTCAGTTGCAGGCTTCCGATACGCAGTAGCTGTATCTCCTTGTTCAGTTTTTTTTGTCTCTGCAGATGATTGTCGGTTGCCTGCGCCTCGGCATCCTGAAGAAAACTCTCCAATATTGCGTTGCTGCTTGCTGCGGTGTCGGTATATATTTCGTATATGGTGTCCTTTACTACGGTGACATCCTCTTTGGATGGGGAAAAAACCTCTCCGAGGCGTTTGAAAAAGTTCTTCGATTTTGTAGGCTTGGTGTGTGAACTGGTGTACCTGACAATCTTGCGTTGTGCGCTGCTTTCCAATAATGAGTCCTGCTGTGTTATAATGGAGAGCAATTGTTTCTTGAAAATTTCATCTGCGTCGTCATTGCTTATAGTGGAAAGCAGATTGTACATGTTGCGCTTCTTCTGATCCATAAGCATAGCCACAGTGTCGAGACGCAGCTGCTGTAGTGTGTCGGGCAACAGCAGTCGTAAAGAGTCAATGGCATCGTAGCTGTGTTCTATAGCCTTTTCGTATGCTTTGTATGCTTTCAAGTCGCCTGCTGCAACGGCCAGTCCTATTATTTCAGTGTTGTTCAGCCTGCTGATTATTTCGTTTACAGCGCGTCGCTGTATGTTCAGTTGGTGGTTGTAGCTGTCACTTGCTGTTAGCTGTTTCATCTCGCTGTTTATATATGCAACCATTGTAATAAGCAGCAACGAAAGCAGGGTATATCCTATTGCGACTTTGTATCGTGTAGAGAAATTTTTCATCTATTGTTATTGTGGGTGTACTCTTAGGGCAAAGTTATATCATTTTTAATTAAGATTTTAATGCGGTGTGGCGCGATATAACTATTTTATGTTAAGTTTATTAAAATATCGTTGATTTTGTCGGGATAGTAAATGCTATTCGAGAAAAATAACTACCTTTACGGCTGTTTTTGCAAAAAATGAAGTTTAAAAATATAAAAATTATGAGAAAAACAATCTTGACAGCAGCATTTTCTCTTATTGCTGCAATGGTAATCTCTTGTGGAGGTGGCAAGGGAAATGGTAATATTATCAAGGGCGATTCTGCAAAGTTTGACAGTCTCTCTTATGCAGTAGGTGTCTCTGTCGCAAGTGGTATCAAAGGCGACATGGGTGGTATGAAACTCAATTTCGATGAGCTTAAAGAGGGTGCCAGAATATCGGCTCTCGGTGGCGAGTCATTCAAGTATGGCAAGTCAGTGATTACACGTGTTGTTGCAGACTCAATCTTGGGCGATTTCTTCCGCAACCAGTATGGCCGTCGTGTTCAGGCTTTGCGTGCCTATGAACGTGCGAAGGCTGATACAACAGGTACTGTAAAGTTGATTGAGCCTGAATTTAATGTAGAAACAATGTTCACAACTGAGGAAGAGCGTTCACTTATTTCAAAGACATTCGGTTTTGACATGGGTTACAGATTGGGTGAGAATCCTTTCGTTATTCACTTGTTGTGGTTCTTCAATGGTCTTGATGAGTTTGATACCGAGAATGCCAGAATGACATTCGACGAGGCTAATGCTTACATCATGAACTATATGACCGTTAGAATTCCTGCCGAGAACAAGGCGGCTTCAGAGGAGTGGCTTTCTAAGATTGAGAAAAAGAGCGGTGTAATAAAGACCGAGAGTGGTCTCCTTTATAAGATTATTGACGCAGGTGACGTGAATCTCAAACCTACAGCAGATGATGTTGTAAAGGTACACTACAAGGGTGAGACACGCAAGGGTGTTGTATTTGATGCATCACGTTTTGAGGATATGCCTAAGGAGCGTCAGGAGATGATGAAGAAGTATGGCAGAGGTCCCGAAGCTGACGAGCCTATCGAATTCCCCCTCAAGGGTGTTATCAAGGGTTGGACCGAGGGTCTTCAGCTTGTAGGTAAAGGTGGCAAGATTGAGCTTTGGATTCCTTCTGATCTTGCTTATGGCAGCAGAGGTGCAGGGCAGAATATCGGTCCTAATGAGGCTCTTTACTTTGTTGTAGATCTTATCGATGTACCTTCAAAGACTAAGGCAGCTGAGTAATATACGAAAATGAAATAAAAAGACTCAAGGCGTCACTTCAATAAGAGTGACGCCTTGATTCTTTTTATAATTCTATCAGGATTCTTGCATTCAATTGTCGGCCTGTCAGGTAATTGGGTACAGCATAGTTGTTGTTGTAAATGTCGGTTACCCAATAGTAGGAATTAACATTGTTTATGCCCAACAGGTTGAAGGCGTCTACTCCTAACCATATGTTTTTTATGTATCTGTATAATCCGGTGCGGTATATGCCGTCGGTGTTGTCCAGCATACGATAGGACATGCCGATATCCACACGCTTGTATGCCGGTGCCCTGAATGTGTGTTTTTCGCGTCCTGTATGTGGCGGACCGAACGGAAGACCATCGGCATACACTCCTCGCAGGCTCATCTTCCATCTGTCTGTTCCCGGGAAGAAATCGGTAAAGTAGAGCGATGCGTTGAAACGTTGGTCGGTAGGTCGTGGTATCCAGTCGCCTCCATTGATTTTCTCTTTTGTATCCATTATAGAGAATGTCATCCATGAGTCGGTACCGGGTACGAACTCTCCGAATAGCTTGAAGTCGATACCTGCTGTGTAGCCGTGCGCACAGTTCTCTCCATAATAGACAATTCTCACGTTGTCTACATTGTATGGAATTATATTGTCGAGTTTCTTGTAATAAGCCTCGGCAGTGAATTTGAACGGCCTGTCGAACATCTTGAACTGATAGTCGCATCCAAGTACAAAATGTATTGAGCGTTGCGACTTTATATCTTTGTTGAGTACAACGGTGCTTATGCCGTCAACCTTAGCCGTGTCGCGCAACTCTTTGAAGAAAGGAACCTGATAATATACGCCCGATGCCGCTCTCAGTGTCATATTTTTGTTGAACTTTGGTATGACACCCACCGACACTCTTGGCGATATGAGCAGTTCGTTGTTCCAGTCCCAGTGCGACAGTCGCACTCCTGCATTAAGCGACACTACACCAATGCTGCTGTTGAACTTGTAAGTGTCCTGTATGTATGCCTTGATGTGGTTGCAGTCGATTGCGGTGTTTGAACGCAGACTGTATATGGGTTGTAGCGAATTTCCGGTGTGAGGTATGTTGTATCCGGCCGAGTCGCGCATCTCCCACTCACGCTGATTGTCCCTGATGTTTTCGTTCTTCCATTCTACACCCCATCTCACATCGTGCGAACCTATAAAGTGTACTCCGCTGAGCTGTAGCGACTTGACATCGGCGTCAAGGTAGTTTCGCGCATGTTCCATGTAACGTCCTACGCTCATGTTCTCCTCGGCGTTTATGTCATCAATCCAATACTCGCCAATTATGTCATAGGTCTCTTCCTCTTCGGTGCTGAATGCCGAGCCCTGCAGCGAAACCTTGTTGTATTCGTTGAAGGTGTAGTTTACAGACAATGAGCCGAATAGGGTGTTGAACATATCCTTTTCCCATCCTCCGAAATATACCTTGAACTCTTTGGCCTGTTCCATTGTGCCGAATGTGGTGTTGCGGTCGGTAGGTGTGAACCTATAGTCGTTCCTTGAGATGTTTCCTATAAATCCTATGCTCAATTTTTGTGTGGGACGCCATTCTGCGTATGTCTGATAATCAATGAACTCGGGCTCGTACTCGCCTTTTGTGTCAAGTGTTCCCAAAAGGTATTTGCTTGTTTTGTAGCGTATCGAGTTCGAGAAACTGAACTTGTCATTTCCTGTGCCTATGTATATGTTGCCTCCCAAAAGGCTTGCCGATACGGTGCCCTCGAAAGACTTTGGCTTGCGATAGGTTATATCAAGCACCGACGACATTTTGTCGCCATACTTGGCCTCGTATCCGCCGGTAGAGAATGATATTGCTCCCACCATGTCGGGGTTAAGAAAGCTCAGTCCCTCTTGCTGTCCGGCTCTTATCAGAAGGGGACGGTAAATCTCAATACCATTGACATATACGCTGTTCTCGTCGAAATTACCTCCACGCACGTTGTATTGCGAGCTTAATTCGCTGTGTGAGCTTACACCGGCCTGTGCTGTGATGATTGATTCCACCCCGTTGCCCGAAGCGTCAGGCAGCAGACGCATCTGTTCGGGAACTTCAATCTGCTTGATGCTTCCCATCTGACGCTGCTGGTCAACAATCTCCACACCGTCGAGTGTGTAATCCGATTGTGGCAGCTTGACATCAATTACAACAGTGTCCTTCGGGTTATAAAGGCTTCTTTTACGGGTCTGGTACCCTATCATGGAGTATACCAATGTGAGTGTGTCGCTGCTCTCGCATGTAAGCGAGTAATTGCCTTTGAGGTCTGTCACAGTGCCTATGGCTTTTCCTTCGACCTTGACGTTTGCTATCTCTATGGCATTATTGTTGTTGTCGGTTACTTTTCCCTTTATTGTTACTTTTTGTGCCATTGCCGATGCAGACAATAGTACAATTGCTGTCAAATATGTTATGAGTCGGTTCATCTGTATGCGCGTTACTATATCTTAACGTAAAATTTTGCTTAAACGTATATCGACCTCATTATTTTGTTTATCCATCTCCATTTGAAATGGTACCACCTGAGCACTCCGGTCTGTTTGCCACCGAAGTTTAGTATGAAATTAAGGTATCCGCTTCCTGCTTTCGCGTTTTTTGCCTCAAGGAATTCGAAATGGCTATATCCCTGTTGGTGAGCATCCTTTATGGCTGCCCACACTGCGATTATTCCGGGGTATTCGTTTCTGTAACTTACCCTTAAACCGCAACTATATGCCATGTATGCCCTCTCCTTGTCATACAGGCATATGCTGCAGCCTATGATTTTCCCTTTATATCTTACGACAAACAGGGCTGCACTGTTTTTGTTGTTGACGACAAGGGCATGAAGAAGCCCGATGGGCGGCAGATGTCTTCTTACCTTGTTAATATAATGGCGTCTTAGTATGTGCAGCGCTTCAATTGTCTCGCTCTCGTTTTGGGCTCTTCCGTATGTGACACCCCGTTTTTCCGCTTTCCTGATAAGTGTCTTGTAGCTGCGTGTCACTCGCTTCTCGGGTGAGATGCTGTGCAGTGACAGGTAAATGCGGATGTCGCGTCGTGGAAAAAACAGTCTGTCGCTGAGCCTGCCATAAGCAAATTTCGCATCTTTCAGGTTGCGCACCTCTATGAATGTGTGGTGTATGTCGAATAGGGTGAATAGCTTGTCGAGCAGTGCTGTGAAAACCTCTTCCTTGTTATGGTTCTCGGCAATTACACCCTCTCCATGTATGCTGTACCACACATAATATCCCGGTGGCAGAATTCTCAGGTCGCGAAACCTGATGGCGAGCAGATGGCCGGCCTCCTTGTCTCTGTCGAATGCTACAACCATGAAGGGTGTTGCGCTTGAGTGTTGCTCTATCAGTCTGAACATCCACGCCGAATGTCTCGGGTCACCGTCCATCAGTTCCGGTATGTTACTGCCTGTTGTATATATTTCGACTCTCATAAAACCATTTTTCACTGCTTCAAAGTTAGTGAAAAAGAAATTATGTTGTATCTTCGCACTTGTAAATTAGGGAATATTATGAACGAGATAAAAGAAGATGCATATATATTGGCAATAGAGTCGTCGTGTGATGATACATCGGCTGCAGTAATGCGCGGTGATGTGGTGTTGTCGAATGTGACCGCGAGTCAGGCTGTACACGAACAGTATGGCGGAGTTGTACCCGAATTGGCTTCGCGTGCGCATGAACTGAATATTGTGCCGGTAGTTGATGCGGCGCTCAAAAGGGCCTCTGTAACAAAAGAGCAGCTCAGCGCAATTGCTTTTACACGTGGCCCCGGTCTTATGGGTTCGCTCCTTGTCGGTGTGTCGTTTGCCAAGGGCTTGGCTGCATCGTTGGGAATACCTATGGTTGAGGTTAACCATCTTCAGGGACATATAATGGCACACTTCATCAAGGAGGATGGAGTGGAGCATAGCGACCCGCAATTCCCGTTCCTCTGTCTTATGGTGTCTGGAGGTAACTCGCAGATTGTGAAGGTGAACAGCTATAACGACATGGAAATCATAGGACAGACTATAGATGATGCGGCGGGCGAAGCTATGGATAAATGTGCGAAAGTGATGGGCTTGGGCTATCCCGGTGGTCCTATCATAGACAGGTTGGCCCGTCAAGGTAACCCCAAGGCCTACAACTTCAGCAAGCCGCATGTTCCCGGGCTCGATTATAGCTTCAGCGGTCTTAAGACCTCGTTCCTTTACACCCTGCGTAAATTGGTTGCCGAGGATGCCGATTATGTCGAGAAACATAAAGAGGATATAGCAGCTTCATTCGAGGCAACTGTTGTCGATATCCTTATGGATAAGCTCTATAAGGCAACAAAGCAGCTGAAGATAAAACGTGTAGCACTCTCGGGTGGTGTTTCTGCAAATACGGCTCTGCGACAGGCGTTTAACGACTATGCCAAACGCTATGGTTGGGAAATATTCATCCCTAAATTCGGCTTTACAACCGACAATGCAGCAATGATAGGAATTGTGGGATATTATAAGTATCTCGACAAGGAGTTCTGTGCGATGGACCAGCCTGCATTCTCGCGTACAACCATATAATATGAGCAGCCTGTTGAAAGAACTTGCAACCCGAATTGTTGCTATTTTGACCGACAAAGGGCTTACTTTGGCTACAGCCGAGAGCTGTACCGGAGGAGTCGTCGCTGCAGCAATAACATCTGTTCCCGGAAGTTCGCAAATCTTTTTGGGAGGGGTGGTCTCATACTCCAACGAGGTGAAGCATAATGTGCTTGGCGTTTCTGATAAAATTCTCTCTTCCAAAGGCGCGGTCAGTCGCGAAACTGTTGAGGCTATGGCGTTGGGTGTCAGTCGTTTGATGAACAGCGACTGTTCGCTGGCAACGTCGGGTATTGCAGGCCCGGGTGGTGGAACTGACACTAAGCCGGTTGGTACGGTGTGGATAGCCGTTAACTTCAAAGGCGAGGTCATCTCGCTACTTTTGCAGTTGGAAAATAAAGGTCGTGATGCTAATATTTGCTCATTTGCCGAAAATGTATTATCTTTGCTTCTGAAAACGATTGAAAATAAAACATCTTCTCTCTGAAACCGTTTCAGCGTGTCGGTTTCTACATGCTTTGAAGGTGCTTGAAGCCTTTGTTTTAGATAAAATTTAAAATAAATGCTTTTTTGTTTGCACGATACGTGTAAAAATTATATCTTTGCACGCTGTTTTGAGTAAGCATATAAGAATAAAAACAAAAAAATATATAGAGATGTCTAAAATTTGTCAAATCACCGGTAAGAAAGCCATGGTGGGTAACAACGTTTCACACTCAAAGAGAAGAACAAAGCGTCTTTTCAATGTGAACTTGTTTACCAAGAAGTTCTTCTATGTAGAAGAGGATTGTTGGATTCAGTTGCGCGTGAGTGCAGCGGGGTTAAAAGTAATCAACCGAGTAGGTCTCGATGCAGCTCTTAAGGCAGCTGTAGTTAAAGGACTCCTTACTTGGGAGGATATTAAAGTACTCTATTAAATTTAAGGAGGTAAAGGAATATGGCTAAGAAGGTTAAAGGAAACCGCATTCAGGTAATCCTTGAGTGCACAGAGCAAAAGAACAGTGGCGTTCCCGGTATGTCTCGTTATATCACAACGAAGAACCGTAAGAACACTACAGAGCGTTTGGAGTTGAAGAAATACAACCCCTATTTGAAGAAAGTAACCGTTCACAAAGAAATAAAGTAATTAAGACATGGCTAAGAAAGCAGTTGCAACTCTCCAGACTGGTGACAAGGAGAAATTCGTAAAGGTTATCAAGATGGTTAAGTCACCCAAGACAGGTGCTTACATGTTTGCAGAGGAGATGCTTCCCCAGTCACAGGCTGACGCATCTTTGAAGAAGTAAACAAAGATAAAAAGCCGCAAGGCTTACAATAAATATATATGAGGCTATACTTTTGACAGTGTAGCCTCATTTGTTGTTTAAAAATTCATGTTTTTATTTTTTCTGCAATAGCTTTTGCACTATATTCGCAGTTGGAATATTAACAAAAAAATCAGATATATGAGCCAGATAGTATCGCCGTCGTTGTTGTCGGCTAATTTCGGAAATTTGCAGAGTGACCTTGAAATGATAAATAACAGTAGTGCCGATTGGTTGCATATCGACATTATGGATGGTGTCTTCGTACCCAACTTGTCATTTGGTCCTCCTGTATTGCAGTATGTGGCAAAGTTATGTAACAAGCCGCTTGACGTGCATCTTATGGTGGTGAATCCTATGAACTATCTCGATGCAGTGAAGTCGCTTGGAGCGCGTATAATGAATATCCACTACGAGGCCGAGACTCATTTGCATCGTGCTGTGATGCAGATTAAGGAGGCTGGTATGATGGCTGGCGTAACACTTAACCCTTCTACACCGGTGATGATGCTCAAAGATATAATTGTCGATCTCGACCTTGTTCTGATCATGAGCGTTAACCCCGGTTTCGGAGGTCAGAAATTCATTCATCATACTGTTGAGAAGGTGCGCGAGTTGCGCGAACTGATTGAGGCTACAGGCTCTAAGGCTATCATTGAGGTAGATGGTGGAGTGAACGTTGAGACAGGTAAGTTGCTTGCCGATGCCGGTGCCGACGCGTTGGTAGCCGGTAACGCCGTCTTCAAAGCCGATTCTCCACAGGATGTCATATCGGCATTGCGTGCACTTTAATTAGTGTCTGTTGCAGTGCATTATATGTGCATTGTAACGATGCGTTTTCTTTTTTCTGTGTAAAATAGAAACCGATGGGGTAGAGTCTCTTTTAAAGAATAACCCGATACTAAGATTTGCATTCCCGCTTATGGCGGGGATTGCTTTTTCATATTTCTGTGGCAACTGTATGCCGCTTTACCTCTCACTGCTCGTTGTCGGCTCGTCAGTGATGTTGCTCAGCCTTTTGTGGCAGCGTCTTCCTGCTTATGCTTTCGGTGTAGCCCTAATGCTTTCACTCTTCTCGCTTGGAGCAACTGTGGCAACTCTCGATAACGATTCCGATTCTCAAAACTGGAGTGGCGAGAAGGGTTGTTTTGAGGCGTTGTTGCTCGAGACGCCTCATGTGGCTGGTAAGGCGACAAGGGTTACAGCCGAAGTTACGCGCGTGGGGCGCGATAGTGTGGCCCGGGCAAGACGTAACGGAAGAGTTTATCTCTATTTTGCCAATAATGTCAGCCTCGAAAGTTTGTCGGCAGGCGATAAGCTGCTTTTTGAAGGGCGTGTCGAGCCACCTTCCAATGCCGGTAATCCTGCCGAGTTCGATGTTGCTCATTATATGTTTGTGAACGGTATTACGGGTACCGCTTACCTTGCCGAGCAGCAGTGGCGGTTATCGGGGCCGGCGGATGATACGTTTACAACAACTGTTCAGAGGTGGCGCGATAAGATTGTAGAGATATATGCTTCGATGGGCTTTGGCAAGGATGTGGCATCTGTGTTGTCGGCTCTTACGGTTGGTGAAAAACGTGACTTGTCGCAGGAGATACGCGATGTGTATGCTGCGGTGGGTGCAAGCCATGTGCTTGCTCTTTCGGGCCTGCATCTTGGAATACTCTATATGGTGCTTTCTTTGTTGTTGCCACTTCTTGTACAAATCAGAGTGCTTAGGGGTGTACGCGAACTCCTGATACTCTCGTTTCTATGGCTTTTTGTGGCAATGGCCGGTTTTACACCATCTGTTGTGCGTGCGGCACTCCTGTTTTCGCTGATGTCGGTTGCCCGTCTTATTAGGCGCGATGGCAGTTCGTTGAACTCTTTGGCGTTGGCTGCAGTGGTTATGCTTGTTGTTTCGCCCCGTCTGTTGCATGATATCGGCTTTCAACTCTCCTTTTCTGCCGTATTTGCTATCCTGTTGTTAAGCGATACAATTTCAAGGTTGCTGCGTGCCGACAAGTACGGTCCGGCTTATAAATATTTCGCATCGCTGATAGCTGTTTCGTTTGCTGCGCAGATAGGAACTCTCCCGTTTGTATGGTACTATTTCGGTACTTTCCCATTGTATTTCCTTCTCACCAATATTATTGTGGTGCCTGCGGCATTCCTTATAATGCTGTTGGCAGTTGTCTTGTTGTTGTCGACTCCATTGGCGATAGTGCAGCACTTTGTGGCATGGCTGCTTGATGCGCTGATATCGTGTGTCAACTTTTTGCTGCGTGGCATCGAGTCGTTACCTTGCTCCTCGTTGCAGTTGCCGGCTATAGGTGCAGCAACGGCCTTTTCAGTAGGGGCGATTTTGTTGATATGCCTATATGCCATAATGAACAGACACCGTGTAGCAGCTGTTGCTGCAATGTTGTCTGCGTTTGCTGTCGTTGGGTATAATGTATATGTTTCGTGGGCTGATGAGTATGATGCCCCATATATTATCTTCTTTAACAGCCGCTCGTGCCCTGCTATGCAGGCTGTGGTATCTAAAGAACAATCGTATATGTTTACGACTTATCCTGCCAATGATGCCGATTATGATAGGGTTGCGGCTCCTTATTGGAAAAAACGTCGTATGGCACAGCCAATGCCTGTGATGGAGTGCTGCTATAATGATTATGGTGATGCGTCTGTAGTAAATGACAATGGTCTTGTGCAGTTCTATGGCAGGCGAATAAAGGTACTTGCCGACGAACATTGGGTCAATGATTCAATTATAGAGCCTGTCGATTGCATCTATTTGTGTCGCGGTTTCTTGGGTAGCATTAAAGATCTGTTGCTGATTTATCCTACGCGCAACATAGTTCTCGATGCCACCTTGTATAAGAACAGCCGTGTGCGCATTCTGCGTGAGTCGGCTCAAGCCGGTGTGAATGCCGTTGATCTGTCGCAAAGGGGTGCTGTGATGCTTCCCTGCCGCATCGGTGGTACACAGTTTGTAGATATGCGTGGTAAATATTAGTCTTGGCAGAATTTTAATTTTACAAATACTCTTGCTATCTTCGCGTAACGTTATAATAATATAAAAATGATTGACCATATAATATCTGCCGGTACAGTTGAAGCAATAAAAAAATATATTCAGGATAGTGAGAGAGTGGTTATAATGGCACATCGCAACCCCGATGGTGATGCGGTAGGCTCTACTACTGCTCTTATGCTCTTCCTTAAGTCGCTTGGTAAGGATGCGCATGTTGTGATTCCGAATGCTTTCCCCGATTTCTTGAAGTGGTTGCCGCAAGCCGAGGAGATTGTCTCTTACGAAGATAACAAAGAACAGGCTCAGGCATTGTTAGGCAGTGCCGACATTCTCTTTTGCCTCGATTTTAATGCACTTTCGCGCCTTGCCGAAATGGGTGGCTATGTGGCATCGCTTTCAGCTCCCCGTATTCTTGTAGATCATCATCCTTTTCCCGAGGAGGGCTTTGTCCAGTCGGTGTCCGAGCCGCAGGCATGCTCTACGGCAGAGCTTGTATTCCGTCTGATATACCGCATCGGTGGTCTTCAGGCAATCACGCGTGACATGGCCGAGTGTATATATACCGGTATGATGACCGATACCGGTTGCTTTGCGTATGCTTCGAATCGTAAAGATATTTATATAATTATATCACACCTTATAGCAGCAGGAATTGATAAAGATATAATTTACAGAAAAGTCTTTTACAATTATACGTTGAACCGTCTCAAATTGTCGGGTTTTGTAATGTACGACAAATTGAAGCTCTATCCAAACAGCAACGCAGCGCTCATAACGCTGACATATAAGGAGATGCGTCGTTTCTGTGCGGCCAAGGGCGATACCGAGGGGCTTGTGAACATGCCGCTTCAGATTAAAGGTGTGCGCTTCAGCTGTTTCCTACGCGAAGAGGTTCCGGGTAAGATAAATGTGTCGTTGCGCAGTGTCGATGATTTTCCGTGCAACAAAGTTGCAGCCGAGTTCTTCGGTGGTGGCGGTCATTTGAATGCGTCGGGTGGTGAGGTGTATGGAACAATGGAATATGCCGTTGAGCGTTTTAAGGCGGCGTTGGTGAAATATAAAGAGTTGCTAACTCAATAAAACTGTTATTTTCAATTAAATATCGTCTACTTTTTCTGTATTTGGATATACTTTTTGTATATTCGCAAAAAATTATAGGATAGTATATTAAATAAAGAAACGATGAAGAAAAGAAATGCTATTTTGGCCCTTTTGCCATTATTTGCAATGTTGTTTGTGGCGTGTGACGATGAGAAGACCTACTCCGATATGAAAGAGGACGAGCGTAAGGCCGTAAAAAACTTTATAAGGGAGCAAGGCATAAATGTAATTTCGTTCAAGGAATTTGTTGAGCAGGATTCTGTGACAAATGTTGATAACAACGAGTTTGTGCTTATAGATGACGTATATATGCAGATAGTACGTAATCCCAAGAATCTCGAGAGTGCGCGCCAGATGCGTGACGGTGAGACCTTGGAGATATTGGCACGTTTTATTGAAGTGAACATTTCGTCAGGCGATACAATCTTCGGTAACTTGTACGACTCAGATAATGTCGACGAGATGCGAATCTCTTTCGATTCAGGCTCATATACAGGAACATTTGTAAGCGGTTACATGTCGGCATACGGAAAAGCTGTTCCAACAGGTTGGCTTACACCTTTCCCCTACATATGGCTCACACGTCCCCAGTCGCAGGTAGCAAAGGTAAAACTCATCGTTCCTCACACAAAGGGAACATCAACAGCTGCTTCGTACGTTTATCCCTGCTTCTATGAGGTGACGTTCCAGCCCGGCAAGAGTTTCCATCTGTAAGAATTAAACTTAAAATACAAAAATATGACACTTATTAAATCAATCTCGGGAATAAGAGGTACAATCGGCGGTCGTGCCGATGAGGGCCTTACACCTCTTGATGTAGTGAAGCTTACATCGGCCTATGCAGCATTGATAAGAAAGACCACCACCAAGAGTACAAACAAGATTGTAGTCGGTCGTGATGCGCGTCTTTCCGGCTCAATGGTTAATCACATTGTCTGCGGTACACTTATGGGTATGGGCTTCGACGTGGTTGATATAGGCCTTGCGTCAACACCTACAACCGAGTTGGCGGTAACTATGGAAGATGCTTGTGGCGGTATAATCCTTACAGCAAGCCACAATCCCCGTCAGTGGAATGCTCTTAAACTGCTCAACGAGAATGGTGAGTTCCTGAATGCCGAGGAGGGTAAAGAGGTACTTCGTATTGCTGCTGCAGAAGAATTTGATTATGCTGACGTTGAGACACTTGGAAAATACCGTCTTGATGAGACATATAACCAGAAACATATTGATGCAGTGCTCGCTCTTCCCCTTGTAGATAAAGAGGCTATCCGCAAGGCTGGCTTTAAGGTGGCAATCGACTGTGTGAACTCAGTTGGTGGAGTAGTGCTTCCTATGTTGCTCGAGCAGTTGGGCGTTCAGAGTGTAGAAAAGCTCTATTGTGAGCCTACAGGCGATTTCCAGCACAATCCCGAACCTTTGGCAAAGAACCTTACCGATATTATGAGTCTTATGGCTAAGGGTGGTAACGACGTTGCATTTGTTGTTGACCCCGACGTTGACCGTCTTGCAATTATCTGTGAGAACGGCGAGATGTACGGCGAGGAGTATACTCTTGTAACTGTAGCCGATTATGTCCTCAAACATACTCCCGGAAACACTGTATCCAACCTCTCTTCAACACGTGCCTTGCGCGATGTTACAAACGCCCGTGGCGGCAAGTATGCAGCATCTGCAGTGGGCGAGGTTAATGTGGTGACCAAGATGAAAGAGACTGGTGCCGTGATTGGCGGTGAGGGTAACGGTGGTGTCATCTATCCCGAATCACACTATGGTCGCGATGCCCTTGTTGGTATCGGTCTTTTCCTCAGTCATTTGGCGCACGAGGGTAAGAAGGTGAGCGAACTCCGTGCTACCTATCCTGATTACTTTATGGGAAAGAACCGTATCGACTTGCAACCCGGTACCGATGTTGATGCTATCCTCCTTAAGCTCAAGGAACTTTACGCAGGTAAGGCCGAGATTAATGATATCGATGGCGTTAAACTCGACTTCGAGAATACTTGGGTGCACTTGCGCAAGAGCAACACAGAGCCCATTATCCGTATCTATTCTGAGGGCCCCACACAGGAGGCTGCCGATGCGATAGGTGAAGAAATTATAAAGGTTGCTCAGACTCTTATGTAATTTTGATAATTCTTTTATAAACAAATCAGGCGCACTTAAAAAGTGCGCCTGATTTGTTTATATGCCATAACTGATAGATATATATAATAAAATTGGGTTGCCAACGGCAACCCAATTTTCGTTTATTGTGGAATTAATCCTTATCGAGTAAGAATTAAGCCTCCTCAACAGCAGCCTGTGCAGCAGCCAAACGTGCGATAGGCACGCGGAAAGGAGAACATGATACATAGTTCAAACCAACTCTGTGGCAGAACTTAACTGACTCGGGCTCACCACCGTGCTCACCGCAGATACCGCATTTGAGGTCTGCGTTCACCGAGCGGCCCTTCTTGGTAGCCATCTCAACAAGCTGGCCAACACCTGTCTGGTCGAGAACCTGGAAGGGGTCGTTCTTCAAAATCTTCTTGCGCAAGTAGATAGGCAAGAATGAGTTAACGTCGTCACGAGAGTAACCGAATGTCATCTGTGTGAGGTCGTTTGTACCGAATGAGAAGAACTGAGCCTGCTGTGCAATCTGATCTGCTGTAAGAGCTGCACGAGGAATCTCAATCATAGTACCGATTGTGTAGTCTACGCTATCACCCTCAGCTGCAAAGAGAGCATCAGCTGCCTCAACGATAGCCTTCTTCTGCTCCTCGAACTCGTTGATGATACCTACAAGGGGAACCATGATTTCGGGATATACAACCTTGCCCTCTTTCTTCAACTCAAGAGCTGCGCCAAGGATAGCTGTTGTCTGCATCTTGGTGATCTCGGGATATGTGTTACCCAAACGGCAACCACGGTGACCAAGCATTGGGTTGAACTCCTCGAGAGACTTAACGCGGCGCTGAACTGCCTCTACAGTCTTGCCCATAGCCTCGGCAAGC
>JAEIGA010003079.1_pt1 | contig 26261 bp, 43 predicted proteins | sample 9270691 | NCBI WGS metagenome assembly JAEIGA01 (sample SAMN17057246, study PRJNA624740) | gut metagenome | biome: biome; isolation source: fecal sample | host: Bos grunniens | place: China: Xizang | collected 2019 | reverse complement strand
TTCCCCAAGGCCCTTCCAAAAATAAAAAATAACGGGGGATATTTCATTTTGCGATCACGCGTCCGCACTCGTCGATAAAATAACGTCTGCTATTCGGATTGTGTTCGTCGTTGTGACAATCCTGGCATAGATATTCAAGATTGTTCCGATCAAGAAGTATTTCCGGATCCTGGATGTTTTCAGCTGATATGTACGTCTTGTGATGTACTATCCGCCCAGGTCGAACAATTCCTTTTGACAGACAACGTTCGCACAACCCGCCGACGCTTGCGATATATTCACGCCGACATTTCTTCCACGCCGCGGAATGGTAGAACGCTTTCTGTTCCTTCGGCGCTTCGCTTCTCATGCTTCCCATATGTTTCACCAACAAAAGAAAAAGGACAAGCGCTTTCCTGGCTTATCCCTTTTCCCAGATACAATATAACACATTATCGCGTTTCATTTGTTTCAAATTTCGATTTGACGAATCTGTGATAGATCAGACGTAAGTTGTCCGGCGTGTTGCTTGATCCGATCTTGTCCGCCACTTCATCCCAAGACATACAAAAGACGCAACGCAATTCTACAATCTGCCGGATGAATGGATCCTCAATTCCGACAATAAAGTCTTCGACTTCTCGGATCGCTAACCGGATCTCCGCCGCCTTGCCCCGTATCAGTTCCGCATGATCCGCGATCTGAATCGCCTTTGATTCCGTCGGACTTGAAACCTTGTTCGTTCTGGAATACGGCATTCCGTCCGGCGCAACTGTATCTTGTGACATATCCGCGATCAATTCTTCGTAGCGCTTTTCCCACATTTTCAATTCACGTTTCAGATAATAGACTTTTTCAAGATCCCGCCTTGTCATTATGTCCCCCTTTCAGAATTTCCGCGATATGCTCGTAAGCAACGACCTTTGCCGTTTCCTTTTCCATGAATCCAGCGTGCGTGTTTTCCTGTACCGCTTCGCACGTAGAAACGACACCCAAGATCCGCATGATCTGGCTTCGCGTTATTTCTTGACAGTTAAACTTCGTACAGGACGTATCGTGCCAGATGCAGTTTGCACAATCTCTTTTTCCGATTTCAAACATTCTTCTTCCCCTTCCATATCATCATATTTGTCTTCTTGCCAGCGGTGCAATTCGTACGTTGTCATGTGATCCAGCGTATCTAACAAAAGTTGCTTGATCTGTTCGACCAGACCGTTGACTTCTTCTTTTCGACAATCCCGATTCACGTTAACGCGGATATAATGAATAACCTTTATGATTTCGTTCTTTTCCACGCATTCGACCGGAAGAAAATATTCAAGCCGACGTTCTATGTACGGAAGCGCATTGTCTATTTTGTTTTGCTTTACTTCCAAAAACCGCCCGTCCGCAAGCGGAAACAAGTATTTCTTCATTTCTTCCACCTATCCCCGAAGACGTATACCACGGCGCAAACGGTAAGCAACGCCGCAAAATACCACGTCCACGGATCATGTAACATTCTGTTAAGAACTTCGATATAGTGCTTCATATTCTACCAATCGACCGCAATGTCGATCTGATCCTTGTTTGTTTCAGCGAAAGCCCCTGTATCAAGAACAATCCCTTCGCCAAGTGACGTTTCGATTATGGATCCGTACGGATGAACGTCCAGCGGTGCCGCTACTATCACATAAGGCCCGTAGCACTTCACCCCGTCGTCGCGGATCCATTTCTTGTGATGCGATCCGAAGTTCCGATCAGCCCGTTCGTAGATCCGTTTCATATTCAGATTGTAATAAGTTTCCTTCGTCCCCTTGTAATAGTTCACGCCGTCCCGCTTGTTCAGTTTCGCCTGGATCGGCGTCGCCAACATTAACGACACCAAGAACGCCGTCAATATTAAAAAGTTCCACTTTTTCTTCATTTGTCGTCCCCTTCACTATTTGAATTCGTTTCATGTCATAGTCTGTGCAGATACATTCCCCGCCCCTTTCGCGGACGTATTGCAGAAATTCGACCATGTCTTCGTTGTTTGTTCCTATGAATACTGCGCCTTCGTTCATTGTTTACCCCCATTGTTCAGCCATAGCCTTCGCTATTCCGTCAAACGTTTCGCTTCTTACCAAAGATCGTTCGAACGGCGGAAGTTTCCACGCGTCCGCGTACCATTTTGGCTGACGTTTCGTTTTTCCTGTTTTACTGTCTATCCATTCAAAAGTTTCAAGTTCTGGTTTTTCTTCGACTAACGGTTTCAGCGGTTCAAGTCCCTTCAGCCAAAGACAAGTTGTCTTTTCGTGATTATCTCCGAATTGCCACGGATGAATTATCTGATCCGGCTTTCTGTATAACTTGCTCATTATTCCGACCGGATTTTCGATAGCCACCTTCGGAACGTGATCCAGCGCCGTGAAAGCCAAAAAGAAACCCATACCCATATACTGCTTTCCGTTTCTTTTCTTTTCTTCGAACCAGGCCGCGCCGCTTACTGCCAAATGCGTACAAGGCGGAAATGCCAAAACCATATCCCAATCCATTTTCACAATTTCTAATGCGTCCGCCTGGATATGCCATTCGTCACGCCCCCCCCTTGTGGGAAGAAGGTCGCAAGAATAGGCTTCATGCCCTTTCTTCCGAAATGCTTTACAAACCTTTTGTGATTCTTCACAAGCGACTAAAATCCTCATTCCTTTTCCTTCCTTTCCGGCAAGGCCGTTATCGTTAAGACGTTATCCGCCATATCTGAAAATCCAAGAACCGCCACGCCATAGCCTAAAGATGCCAACTGAAGCGCTTTGTTTTTCGTGTCCTTCCAATTCTTGCAACGGATCCGATCGCCTATATCAAATTGTTTCTTCATTCGCTTTCCTTTCTTCCGGTTCATAATGAACGCACGATTCATCACAATAACAGAAATTGCCCCTATAATAAGAACAAACAAAGTCCATATCATTAAAATCGTTAACGCTTTCATATTTAGACCAGATACATTTTGTTAAGTCTTGATTTGATTTTTGTTTACTCATTGTGTCATACCTTTAATTTGTATCCACTTCTGTATCCACTTTGTATCCACTTTTGTATCCACCAAAAACCCCGTGTTTATGCGCTTGTATCCATTGTATCCACTATTTTTTTTGCTTCCTTACGCGAGTAAGAAAAAAATTTCAAAATTCTGATTTTTCACGTGACTTATATATATATACAGGATTCAAAAACGCGTAGTGGATACGTGGATACATTATTCGAACGGAAGATCCTTCAAATCGTAATCTTCGGCGTCGATAAATGCTTCAGAATCTGACGTTTTCAAGCAAACGCACCTTTGCGGCGCGTTATCTCCGATCCGCTTCATTTTTGTATTATGCGGCGGCGTGCGCTGGATGATGTCGTGCGAATTCGCCCAGGACAAGAACCCCTTGGGTGAAATGTTGCCCTTTTCGCATAACTGATCGAAAACGGACTTATAAATGAATGTATAGTCCCCTTCGACCGATCCCCACAATTCACCAGATACGACCGTTTGTTCCGTATTGACAGTTGTTCCGCTTGCGCCTTTTGTCTTGATCCAGCGCGTGAAGTGATTGCAATTCACGGCAAGTTCCGACTTCAACCATTCGTAGGCCCTGGCGTATTCCGATACGTCTTCCCGATCCTTCAGCTGAACGATCAGTTCCGCCGGATCCATGTAGATTCCGTCCTTGAACAGATAGTCCGTCGCGATCTTGTCGGCCGTTAGAAGAACCGATAGCGGAAGAAGTTGTTTTTCTTCCTTTTTGCCGTCCGTCAACGTTTCGATCTGGGAATAGAAGTCTTGCTGGATCCGCGCCACTTCCGCCCAGCCAATTTCCAAAACTGCGTCGACGAATTCCTTTCCGGCGAAGCCGTAGTTGTTGTCGACGACCTTACAAACGGCGTTACCCTTTATTTGTTTGAACAGTTCCGTCGGTTCCATTTCGAAGTCCAAGATTCTGTTGACGGCCCCGCCCTTCATATGTTCCGTTGTCAGCGGCCTTTCGATATTCGTTATTGTGATGTTCTGCCAGCGCGTCGTTTCACGAAGCGTTATTTCCTTGTTGGAACGGTCTTTTCCCTTTCCCCCGCATTGCGTATAGACGAAGTCTGATACTGCGTCGTAGCCGTACCGATCCCGCATTTTTGACAGATCGTCGATCATTGTCGGAAGATTGTTCAAGATATTGTTTCGCACTTCCCGTGAAACATCCGTCCCGCATGGATCCGTAATATATTTGTTTTCCGCCGGATTCGCCCAGATCGACGCGGCGACCTTTAAATTGACGGTCTTCCCTTTTCCTGTTTCCGCCCACAAGTTTACAATGAACGGAAGGATCTTCAACGGCTCTAATAGAACGGATCCAAAAGCCGCCGCCATGTATACGGCGATTTCCTTCTTCCGCCAAGTCCGCAATTCCAGGATCAACTTGTACCACTTTTCCCGATTCCCCGTCGGCTTAACTGCGTTGAACAGATCGTGAAACCCCGCCGCCGAATCGAATTCAATGTTGACCCCGTACGGCATGAATTCCGAATAATCACGGATCCAGCCGAACTTCGAAGTTGACGTTCTTGTTTCGATCATGTCAAGATTCAGATTTTCAAGATCCGCCAAGAACCGGACAAGATTCTTCGCCGTTTCGCTTGTGACGGAAACGCCATAATCGGAAAGTCCGACTATTTTGGACGAAGAAGCGATAACCGCTTTGTCGACCGTTATTTCCTTCCAGATCGGACCCTTCTTGAATGCCAATTTGACCTTTTCTTTTCCCGTTTCTGCGTTGACGTAGCGATCCGCGATCAAGATCGGGTGATAACACGCCAAGACTTCGCCGAATAGGTTATACGTCCGAACGCCCTGTTCGTCAGCGATCCAGCATCCGCACCGCATTTCAGACAAGCCAGCCGGATAATCAAACGCCGTGATACTGTTCGTCGGTGCTTTTGGCTTTTGCGGAAGATCCTTTTTGTTCAGTTCGCGCTCGATCTTCTTGTAAGCAGAAAGTTTCCGCTTGACTTCTTCTTTGACGTTTAATTCCTTCGCCCTGGCAAGAAGTCCGTTCACTTCGTCCGCCCGCCGAACCGGATCTTGTTCGTCTATTATTTCCTCATAGACGGAATCTTCCAGAATCCCGTCTTTTGTCATGTATTTATAGTCCATAAGTTTCGTTCCATTCCTTCAGCTGAAGACTTCGGCAAAGTTCCGACATATAATCGCACCACCGATCCGACATAGGCGGAACCGTCTTGAGCAGAAGCCGAAACGCCGTTATATCGTCGTTAAGTTGCTTCCGATCCTGGCGGATCCGTTCTGCCTTCCTTTTCGCTGATTCCGCTTGCATCTGCCGACGCTTAATTCCGATAGATGCTTTCCGTCGTTCTTCTTCCGTATCGTATGCGTAGACCCCGCCTAGCGCCTTGTACGCCGTTTTAAAGTCCACGCCTTCATATTCCATAACGAAGCCGAATATGTCGCCATGAGAGCCACACGCGAAGCAATGGTAGCCGTCTTTGTATATCCTCATGGAAGCGTGTTTGTCTGCCCCGTGGAAGGGACAAGATAGCATCCCGTGGCGATCCGGCTTCATGCCGTATCTGTTAAGAATGTCAAACATTGTCGTTGTTCGCTTTATGTCTTCAGAATTCATTTATAGTCCCTTCAATATCTCGATAATCCGTTTTCCCGTTTCAGATTTTGTGCAGAATTGCCATTCTACGCCGTAACGATCCGATAGCGTGTTCATGGACTTATACAGATGTTCACCGCTTATGCAACGCGGGCTTTCCTTCAGCCGTGGATTGTCCCAGAACAGAACGTCGATCAGATCCTTGACGGATCTTCCGTGTTCGACCAGGAAGATAATCTTGATCCCTTTTTCGTGTGCGCGCTGGATCTCGGAATGGAATCGTTTTTCCACTATGTTTCCGGCTAACTCGTTCAAGTTCTGCTTCCGGTCAATTACGGTCGTCATATTGTCGATCCTGGCATAGTCACCGACCCACAATTTCGACGTTATGGTTTCGATATTCTGTTTCGCAAATTCAGCCTTGATCTGCTGGATCGCCCGCGCTTTTTCGCGTGTGTCTATCTGAATAATCATTTCTTCACAAACGGATTTTCTTCTTCAAGCGCCTTTTCTTCGTCGTCTGTTTCGATCTCGAAGATGATGTAATTCGTGAAGGTCTGCTTCTTTTCCTTGTCGTAGTGGTTTTCAACGCCACAACGTAAGATCTTGAAGGAATCGCCTACGTTCAGATATTCGCCTTCGGAACGGGCTTTCCCGATCAGACGGACGAATCCGCCGAAGTCTTGTTCGTATTTCCCTTCCTCGATCTTTTTGGAAGTGCTGATGCGTAGATCAATGTATTTTTCCGCGCTTCGCTTCACTTCCCACACTTTCGCATAACTTCCCGCACTAAACATGATTTATTTCCCCTTTCCTTCATTGATAGATATTGCCGTTTCCAACTTTTTAACCGCTTCGTCGTACTTCGCGACCGGAAGTTCCGACAGAACCGTTAAACCGTATATCTGATTGAATTTCGCGGGATCCACTTCCGCACGCTTCAGAAGCCGTTCAAGGACTTCGATCTGTGCGCTTGTGATGTATTCGTCTAAAGCGGAAGCGTCGGTCTTTGGCTGATCCTTCTTCGCGACCTTCTTCGCCTTCGCGTCGGATTCCGTCTTGTATTCGTCCGTATCGGGATCTTTGACGTCGTCAATCAACAGAAGGCCATTTAAGGCGTATTTCCGCGCATAACTTGATGATGTCCCCGTGACTTGTGCTTGATCCATTTTCGTCTTGTCGAGTGGTTCCCTTGCGTAAGCGTCAGAAGAAACCATAGCGCACGTTCCGTCCTTCGCTTCTATGTCGTAGAAGAACGCCTGGGCGTAGACGTAATACCTTTCGCCGATCTGAACGATAGCGTCTTTGATAAGAATAAGCGCCTTCACTTCCGCCAATAGCGGCTTGACCGCTTCCAAGATGTCTTCGCAAGATCTGTAATTGAACCCGCCAAAAGTGTTGACGCGGTTTTTCGGTACGTTCAGTTTTGTCTGAACCGTTAGCAGTTTTTCATATACGTTCATTCCGTTTTCCTTCCTTTCCTACTTGATAGCCAAGTGTCGCCCGCGTTCTTCCAGATGCGCCCAATCGCACGCATGATCCTTCAGATATTCGCGGATTTTGTCGTTGTCCGGTTCGACAATAACCTTTGTCATGCTTTCCGGAACGTCGCCCGTAATCTTCAAAGGCTGAACCCCGCCGTTGTTCTGAACCTTTAACGTGAAGTTACCCGCTTTCAATCCGTTCTTGTCGTCGTGGCCTGTTGCGATCAGCGCGTCTTTCAACGCTTCCTTCATGCGCTTGATATTGTTTTTGCGGATCTCCGCTTTCCGCTTGAAAAAGTCCGCTTCCGCATCCAGCGCCTTCGATTCCGCGTCTAACTGCCGCATAACCTGGACGTAGCCTTCGGCCTTCACTTCAAGTTCGCCTGTAATCCCTTCCAACGTGTCCAGGATCGTCTGTTCGTCGACTTCCGGATCCGTCATAAGTGAATAGACGTTCTGAAAGTCCCCTACAATGTCGTATAGTGTGTTCATTCCGTTTCCTTTCATTTCATTGTCTGTCTGAAGACTTTGGCTTTTCGTTGCCGTCTGACGACGTGTTCCTGTGCTAGTTCCTTTTCAGTTCGCCAACGTGCGCCGAAGCCTAGATTGTACTTGTGCTTCTTTTTGTGGATCTCTTGCCGTTCCTTTGCGTGAATCTTTTCGAATTCCAGATACGCTTCGCAATTTGCGTGGCATTCAGCTGAATGCTTGTCGCAATAGCGACACGGTGCAGTTGTTCTTCCTAGTCCGACGTACTCGATCCCGTTGTATTTCATTCGTGGAACCTTTCCGGCTTAACTTCCCAGCCTACGACCTTTCCGTCTTCCAGAATCAACCCGACATTGTTTCTGATCGTCCACAACTGCCACTTGTTCACGTTCCATTGAACGTTCGCCATTTCCAGATCCAATTTCTGAACCCCTTTTAACTGATTGTTTTTCATTATTTATCCCCCTTCGCTTGTTCAAATAATCGCTTCGATTTTTTAATATGATTTCCTTAATTAAATTTCACTTGCTTCGTCGATCTTTGCCGCCTTTAGTTCCTGGCGCGTGATGTATTCGCCGATCGCATTGTGTAGAACCGCGATATTAAGCCCGCGCGCCGTTGCCATTTGCTCGTTTTCGTCCATTTTCGTCGCTTGATCCGTCAATTCTTGTAAATGCCGAATTTCAAAGTCCCGCATCTTTTCCGGTGAATGAACGGACAGATCTTCGTCGTCGAACTTGTTCGAAATCGGTTCCGACGGTATTGTTTGAATGAGTTCAAGCCGCCGATTGTATTCCGGATCCCCGTATCGCATCATTAACCCCCTTTCTGCCGTGGCTTCCATATAATCACGGCGATTAGTAGAATTGCGCTGATGATAACCGCTTCCCGCATCTTTCCACCCCTTACCATGTGAACATCCATAACACGCATCCAGCCATAACGATCGTTGATAGTGCCATGAAGACAAGCCCGATCCACGACCAGATCGTCACTTCTTCGTACCATTCTTCCATGCCTTGATCCTTTCTTCGTTGATCTTGAACGTCCGCCGCGAAGATCCTGGCATTTTCAGACAAACGCCGAAATCGACCTGTCCTTGTGCGATTGCTTCGCGAAGAAATAATTCCGTCCAATCCAAGTATTTTGCCGCTTCCTTTACTGTCATGATTCCACCGCCTTATGTTGCGTTTTTGAAACATTCAGCGAAAAAAAATTCGTCCGCGGACAATCCGTACTTCATGCAGATAGACCGGATCTGTCGCACCGTGAAATCTTCAACGCCGTTTAGTTTTCTGTTGACGGATACCTGGGAAATTCCCAACAGATCCGCGACTTCTTTTTGGCTGATCTTGTTTTCTACCAGCCACGCCTTAAATTTCATTTAAGCACCCCCTTTCTTAATCTTCCATGCAGTTGTAATACGCGTCTTCGCATTGTTCATAGGTCCCTTCGTAGATCCATTCGCCGTCAACGAAAAGGTTCCACGTTCCGCGTTCTTCGCTATAAAAGATTCCTGTTTCCATTTCATTCATATTTCCACCTTTCCGCCCGTCTTGCCGATAGCCCAGCCCGTTTCTTAAAACTCTCTGCTTATAATAACCTTGTTACCGTTCTTTTCGTAGATTCTAACCCACATACAATCCGCAATCTTCTTGTAGCCGTATCGCTTCATTTGCGAAATGTTGTATTGTAAATCTTCTGCGTCGTAGCACTTTACTTCAACTTCTGTGTTTATTTTTTTCATTTCCGTTCCTTCCTTTCATGTTGCGTTTTTGAAACCTTCTGATTATATTATAGCGCCGAGTTTCAAAAATGCAACCTTTTTTTATAAAATTATAAACTTTTTTGAAAAATGTACGATATAATGAATACAAACGACACGAAAGGACGGTCGAATATGGAAATCAAAGACAGAATTAAACAGTTAAGACAAGAACGCGATATAACAATGGATCTTCTGGCTTTTGACATGAGTACAAAATACGAAATCAACATAAATAAGGGACTTATTTCGAAATGGGAAAGCGGAAAAAATGATCCGTCGTTACGTCACGCGGCGTATCTGGCGGACTATTTCGGCGTAAGTCTTGATTATCTGATCGGATTAACCGACGTTAAAACGCCCGCGCGTCTGCTTGCCTATGCGCGTGGAATAGATAAGAAGGAAGGCGAATTATGAGAAATCCCCCGAATTATGGATCAATAACAAAATTAAAGGGAACCAGGCGACGCCCGTTCATGGTTCGGATCACGACCGGACGCGTCGTCAATTTCGAAACAAAGAAAGCCTATAACAAACAGATTGTCCTGGGATATTATGCGACGCGGAAGGAAGCCGCGCAAGCCCTGGCAGAATACAACGCGAACAACGTCAATTCCGATTTCTTTTCAATAACGATCCGGCAGATATGGAATCGAATAAAAGACAAAATCGACGTTTCGCCTTCCAGGATGTCCGTTTATGAATCCAAGTTTCGGACGTATATCGAGCCGATCGCGGACAAAAGGATCGCGGACGTTCGGACCGGAACGCTTCAAGATCTGCTTGATTCAATCAACAAGGGAAGCGGCGTAAAGTCCATTGTCAGAACCGTTCTAAACCACATATATACATACGCGGCGCAAAACGACATAATACAACAAAACTATCTTGATTATATCCATGTTCAACAAGACGACACGAAGATCCGGCGCGAAATATATTCAGCTGAAGAAATAGCCGAAATCTGGACGCATGAAGGGACGCGCGACTTCGATTTTACACTTGTTCTTCTATATGAAGGAATGCGAATAAAGGAACTACGGGAAATGAAAAAGGATTCCGTCGACCTGGGAGAAGGGACGCTTCGGATCATTGAAGGGAAAACGCAAAAGTCAGCGCGGACGATCCCGATTCACGACAAGATCAAGCCGATCATCCAGCGCGCCATGGAATCCGACGGATCCAAATTGTTCGACGTATCGGAAGCGCGATTCAAGTATTTTATCAAAACGACGTTCCCGCATCATAGGCCGTACGATACGCGACACACTTTCGCGACAAAAGCAAACAAAGCGGGGATTCCAAAATTAACGATTCAGCGGATCATGGGACACAAGCCCGATTCGATTTTGGAACAGGCATACATACACTTGACGATAGACGAATTGCGTTCGAATCTGAACAGAATTGAATATTAATTTGTTACTTTCGTGTTACTTTCGCGGAGAAATTGCCCCAATTTTGGAAGAATTATGGAAACAAAAAAGATCCCGCCGTTATGCCGATTTTTCGACGTTTTGGCGGGATTTCGCGCTTAAAAACTATGTAAACAAATATTTACTTAACGAATAAAAGAAAAGCCTATTTACGCGCATTTGCGCCCCGTTTTGTTACTTTCGTGTAACTTTCCGCCACGAAGCGACGCCCACTTCGAAGAAGGAACGCCGCCCCTGTTGGAATGAAACGGAATGCGGAAAATAAGAAGAAAGCAAAATCAATTCAGACAAAGCCGTAAACGTAATCGGACAAGCCGATCGCCGCCCAGGTATTCCGTCCGATTATCCCGTCCGGATCAAGCCCGCGGCTTCGCTGGAAGTCCCTAACTGCGCTTGCGGTGTTCTTGCCGTATATTCCGTCTTCGACCCCGCAGAAATAGCCGTTCTGGTTTAAGAATTTCTGCCAAGCCAGCACGTATTCGCCACGCGATCCGATCTTCAGAACCGGAAGATTCTTAACGACAACAGATCCGGAAGACGTTCCAAGGACTTCAGCGTCCCACAAGTACAACTTGTATTTGTTGATACAGGACAAAAGTGTCGATTCGTACGACGGGCTGGTCGCATAACCGTCTTGTTTGACGTACTTGCACGCCAACTTGTAATCGGTAAGCCCGCGCAAGTTCTCATAGCGCTTCAGCCGATTAAATAACGCGGAATGATCCGCGATACTTTCAGCCCAAGACGGATAGCGCCTAAAATCTGCCAAAACACGGATCGCGGCCCCGTTCACGTATTCGGTCGTCCACATTTTGACGGATTCGCCATTGTATGAACCTTTGATCCCGAACAAGTTGTTGTTCGGTGCCTGGGCCAAGCCCGAATTTCCGCGTGAAGATTCTATGAATCCCTGGCTTGCCGTAAGGCTTGCAAGGATCCCAGAAGACTTCATGTCCGCCAAAACGTACGGCTTCAGCGTTTCAAGAAACGTCGTATCTGTATATTTCATACCTTCCCCCTATGCGTTCGCACGCTTCAGATCGGACAGATCGCCTTCAAAATCCCGTTGCTTTTCTTCTAGAACCTTTATTTCGCCTTCGGCAATATACATTCGTTCTACAAGGTTATTGTGCTTTTCGACCTTCTTTTCGAGCTGATCGATTCGATAGATCGTTTTTGAATGGTTCAGCCAATTCGAAAGCGCCGTTCCTACAAGCGTTATTCCGCCCGTGATAATAGCCACAAGAACCGCTTCGCTCATTTGTCCGCCCCTTTGTTGTAGATAGCCGTTGAAATGCCAAGGATTGCGCCCAAAAATGCGTCAATAGCCGTTAAACTTCCGACGATTTCTTCCGCAAAGGGAAGATTCCAGATCCTAGCCAGCGCAAAATATAACGTTCCAATAGCCGGAAGCCACACTTGCGCGATTTTCTTCAAAATATCGTATGTTTCATTGCTCATTTTCTCCCTCTCCTTTCAACAAATTCCAACCAATTCAAAACAAACAAAACCGCTTCAGCGATAACAAGAATGATTAGTAGTGTCATTTATGCCCCCTAAAGAGTAATGTTTCGCTCAAATACCGTTCAAATTGTCCTTTTGGTATATGATGCTTCAATAGAAAGTAGATAAAATAGTCTAATAGCATTTATGCTCCCAATACTTATTTGACAAAAAACACATATAAATCAACTAGCGTTCCTGCCATTTTGATTGATTTATTATCCGCGCCTATCTCCGAAATAATACCCGTCCATGTCGCTTGACCGATGGTTAACTCGTTTACATTTGAGCCACTATAATATTTCTGTTTAGCATCTCCTATCTTATAATGAGTATGCTCTGCGTTATTACTTCTTCTAAAAGCGCAAAGGACTTCTGAAAAAGCAAACGGACAGTCTATTGTTGTTCCTGATGTATAATTTGAAATTGTGGTTGCGTAGCCACCACCGCCGCCACCGCTTGCGTTATTCGCTCTTACTCTCATTTCGATTCCTTTCCCCTTCCTTCACGGTGCGCCTTTTGGGCAAGACGCACCAAAAGAAGGTCTAAAATACTTGACGAACGTCAATTATTCTTCGTTCGGTTCGGGTGCTTCGTGCGTGTCGTCGAAGTCCGCCATAATCCTGTTGCCAAACATATCAAACAGAATAACCATTGCAAAATCGTTGCTATCTTTTGTGATAGCCGCTTTCCTTGCATGAAAAGCGTTTTTCGCATCATAAAGCGTATCGTAAGAATTAACCGCCTTAAACTCCCAATTCCCGCTTGCTTTATACCTATATGCTTCTGCTACAAAATACTTTGTGTTCATGGTTTATCCCCCTTTATTTGTATTGATATAAGTGAGCCGTGTTTGTTCCGTTGTCCGCGTCTGTTTCGTACGTCAGCGAACAGTTGCTTGTCCCTTCGCCCGAAATGCTGGTCAATTTCGCGTAAGGACTTTTGTTCGTAGATCCAGACGTCACGTCAAAAAATACGTCGTACCCACAAGCGCCGCTATTCACGGAATCATCAACGCCCGTAAACGTTACGGATCCGGCAGAAACCGAAGCCGTTTTGATGTATTCGCCCGTGATAATATTCGCCGTCGAATTTGTGCTTGTGTTGGCGGAATGCGTCGCCTTTGTGGTTCCGTTCTGCTGGATCGTAAGTGTTCCGTCGTAGACCTTCGGCAATGCGTCGTTTACAGATTTTCCCGTGACGGGCTTCGTCGTGTTCGATCCGGAAACCGTTCCATACTCAAGCGTGATCGTTCCAAGTGCTAAATCGGTCGGATCTATACCATTTCCGGCAGTATAGGAAGATCCGCCGCCGCCTGTCATTGTGAAGTCATACGACCAGGTAGCCGTCGTAGCATTTCCGCCTGTAACGCAATAGTAGACCGCACCTTCAACCGGATTCAGATAAAAGTCATTCGGATTCGCCATAGCAATACCGGATCCCGCGTAAACGGTCGGATTCGCCGCTTTCCCAGCGATTCCCGTTCCGCGATACCATTTATTCCCGTCCACGCCAGGCGCGCCCTTCAGTACGCCCTGTGATGCCCAGGAATCCGTACCAACGCACTTCCACAAAACGTAACTGTTCGTGTTCAGATAAAGCGAATTTGTGAAGAACCCCGTCGAAGAACTAGACGCGGAATCGACAGCCGTTCCCAATGTCAGAACTACTTCCGAAACGTCGTTGATGATCTCGATCGCGTCGTGAATGGATCCGCGCACCTGTTCGCCGTATACTGCGTCCAGAATATCCTGTAAATATTGCGATATATCTGCCATGTTATGCCCCTTTCATTTTGTTTATTTCTTCCTTCAACGCGTCAACTTCCGCGTATAAGTCTTGAACCGTGTTCACAAGATGCGCTATGAAGTCTTCATAGATCACTTCCCGTTCGCCTTCACGTCTTGCGCTTTCCCGTTCGATAGCCGTATCGTTTCCGATTATATCCAGCGCTTCGCGTAATTCTTGCGCGATAAAACCGCTTCGGATGCCTTTTTCTGTCTTGTCCTTAAATTCGTAATATCTGGGCCTTGCGCCAAGAATAACGCCTCTACTTTCCGAAACAGGAATATCGGCGATCCGTTCCTTTAACTTCTTGTCGGAAGAATGCGCCTGGTATGCGTCGTAAACCGCCCAACCTAAATATCGAAGCGAATGTTGTACACGGAATGAAGCGCCCGTGTCGTTTACGGTTATTTCCGGACCCATAGTCACGTATAAGCCATTGTCTGCTTTTGACATTACCTGGAAATAGTTGTCGGCATCCGCAAGAACCTTGCAGTTTCCGCCGCTAATCTCCGTATAGCCGTTCGCCGTACTATTATTCCGATAAGACCGAATCAGCGTACCCGTTATCGTTCCGCCTTCGATTTCCTGTCCGTTTATCTTGCCGCCGTCCAGCCGATCGCAAGACATTGTTCCGGAAGTGATAAAGTCCGCCACGATCCCGCCGTCTATGGTTTCCGCAACCTTGACCGTCCATGGATCGTTCGGGCTTTCCCTTGTCAGAATCGCCTTGCCGTTTATGTTCCAGCGCGAAATTGCCGTCGCCTGGTCAAGAATCGGATTGTTTGAAAAGCCTTGTTCTATGATCTGGCCGTCTTCGTTGAAAACGAAATAGATGTTGCCGCCGTTTGTTCCGTTCAACAGTTTGATCGCGTTCTTCTTCGCCGCTTCAAGGATAGACGACTTTGTCGGAATCTTCTTCACGGCGTCGGCCGCGCTTTGCGTCTGGGACGTTAGCGTCCGCCCCGTCACGACACGACCGGAAAGCGTGATCTTGTTTTTGTCTATGTTCTGAAGATCCCGCGAAATCTTTGTCAGATATAACCATTGATCAACGGCAAAAGGCGCCGCGATAATATGGATCGAATCGCCCAAATTCAGCGCCGAAACGTTTTCGATTCCGGACAGATCCACCGCGTCGACTTCCATTGTCAGTTGTGGCTGGCTATATCTTGTCAAATAAGCGGATGCCAGCGCATTCAGCTGATCCACGTCTTCGACGTTTTCAAATACAACCGCCTTCGAGTGTCGTCCATAGACGGCGATAGAATCGTCGTTTTGTATCGTAGTTCCCGCCAAGCGTGCGGAATAGCCTTCGTAGACTTCCGTATCAAGATTCGCCCCGTAAGGCGTTAAGACGTTCGTCAAGTTCTCAAGATCGGATTCCTTGACATAGTCCAATAAATTGTACCCGTATTCGATCGTTTGCGTCGCTTGTTGCCCGAACGTCGCAAGCGGAACTATGTCGATATACCGCGTCACGGTCGCCCCGCTGGTAACACGTCGAACCCTCAAATAGCCCGAATCGCCCGCGATACATTCCCGCAGATCGTCAAGAATCGACATGTCGTATTCCGTGATCCAATTGCATAAATCGGAATTCTGAACGTTCGAAATGTAGCCGATCGCAAATTGTCGTTCCGGTGTTCTGTTCAGATTGTAGGCAGTTAACGCCGCCTGGAACCGTTGCGCGTAAGATTCATCCAAAATCGCCGCTGGTGCCAAGAATTCGTCCGCCAAGAACGCCAAGTCTTCCAAACAGTAGACTTCCGCCACTTTTGCGAAGTCATACGACAATTCCTTAATTTCGCCGCGCCAATATTCTTTTCCGTCCTCTAGGATCGTAACAAGCGAACCTTGCGACAAATTCCCGTAAAGCGGATTAGAAGGCGGGACTTTGAATGAAAATTCCCCCGCCGCGCCGACTTCTTCTTCAAGTTTCGCGTCGTAGATCGCGTAGTCCGCGTTTGCCGGATAGTATAAAATTGAATCGCCAAGGTTAACTTGATACATTACAAACTACCGCCCCTATAAACAACTTGAACCGTCGCTGATCCCGTGAAGTCAAGTGTGACGTCCTGTTCTCCGCCAACAAGAATCGCCGGAATAACGTTCGTTCCTGTTGTCAGTTCATAAGACTTCCCTTCGCTTACAACGGTAAACGGTGCCGAAATAAGGCTTGAAACGACAAATTGCGGACACGTCGGCATATGTCCGTGAGGGATTTCGATCGAACCGGATCCAGATATAACTTTCGCGTCCTGTTGGATAATAACGCCCGTTTCGAAGTTGAACGGATCCCATAACCACGGATCGGCAGACGAAAGCACGTCGTACTTGTACGGATCCGCAACAGGAACGTCAAGTTTTAGCGTTCCCAGATCGCGGAACCGATCAAAACCGTTCACATAGACACGACCCCGCCAAAAATAGGCAGTGTCGTTGTCTATTGTCAGACGGCAGATTCGACCGTTCACGTCGTTTCGCATCCCCGAAATGATGCCGTCCCAATTTAAGCGCGGATTCACGCCGCCAAGTTCAAACGATAGCGCCCTTTTGATATAGATTCTGCGCCCCGCCACTACCTCGGACGCGTCGATAAGTCCATTTCGCCCAGGAACTTGAATATACGTCGTTTCCATTTCGGGATCGCCGATATAGTTGTTATTGCCAAGCGCAAGGTTCCAATCGTTCAGAGTGTGGAACGTTTTCCCGCTATCTTCGACATAAATTGAGATTCCATACGTTAAAGCGTTCATCTTTTGCCGCCCCTTATTGCGATTGTTCCAAGTGCCGCGTTCATGTCCGGCGCGATACTTCCCACAAGAGCGCCGCTATCCATTACGATCGTATTCCCCGCCGCCAAGTACGGAAGATATGTTTCCAATAATCCGATAACATTTGTATCGCCGCCCGCGCCTGTTAACGGTGTTACCGTTGCAGATCCGCCGCCGACCGTTAAGATCTCCGGCCCCGCTTCGCCAACGATAGCCGATCCGGACGAAATAGTTCCGCCTGTTGCCATGAATTTATCAACCAGACTAAAACGCAACGTCGGAATTTTATTCAGACTAACGTCGCCAAGCCGATTGATCGCTTCGATAATGCTATTGATCGCGCCGACAACGCCGTTTGCAAGGCCAAGAACGGAAGCGATTATTTCGTCTATATATCCAAGCGCCGCTTGTTTTAAGCCTTTCCACATTCCGTCCCAATCGCCCTGGATCGCGGACGAAAACGCCTTCACAAGCCCTTCCATAGAGTTTATGAACGCTTCGAACGTGTATTGTATGCTTTCGATCAGTTGCGCTACTCCGTCGCCAAGTATGCTTAAATGTTCGCGACACCACCCCGCCGCGTTCCGAAATACCGTAAAGACTTTCGCCCATGCGGTGTTCCATGCCGCGTCAAATTCCTGGGCTTTTTCTGTTGCCAGCCCAACCGCCACAACGAATCCGGCAATAGCCGCCACAATTAACGCGATAATGCCGCCAGATAGTCCGGCGGAAGCGCCAATCCCGCCTAGTGCCTTTGACAACATTCCGACGGCAGAAGCCGCGCTGGAACAAATGGAAGCGATCGGCGATATTGCCGCCACGATTCCCGCGCATTTCGCAACAAGGCCCAACGTTTCCGGATCCATGTCGCGAAGTGCCTGTAAAACGCTTTCGATTGCGTCTTTTATTTCCGGCAAATACGGAAGAAGCATTTCCGCGATTTCGACGCCGATCTGCGCGAACGTTCCCGTCGCTTCGGCCTTAAACTGATCTATTGCGTCGTTTAATTCGTTCGCCTTTGCAATATCTTCTTCGGGAATGATAACGCCAAGATTTTCGGCTTCTTCGCCAAGTGCGCGAAGTGCCGCCCCGCCGTCGTCAATGATTCCAGCCAATTCGTCGGCAGACTTCCCGAAAAGTTCCATAGCGACAACGTCGCGTTCGGTTTCGTTCTGGATCTTGCCTAGCGCTTCAAGCGAATCGAAGAAAATGTCTGTTATATCGCGGAATTCACCGTTTGCGTTCTTTGTAGCAATTTCAAGTTGATCGAACGGGGCCTTCGAAGATGTTAACGCCTTTTTTAACTTCTTCAGCCCGCCAGCCATTGTATCAACGCTAACGTCGACACGTTCGGAAGCATAACGCCATTTTTGCAGATTATCGGTCGAAACGCCCGTCTGTTGTGAAAGTTCTGCTAGTTCGTCCGCTTCCTGTGCCGTCTTGACCGCAAGCGCGCCCATTGACGTTAAGAATCCGGCCGCAACCTTCGAAAGTGTCTTCGTTTTCTTTGCGACGGTTTCAAACTTTGATCCGATCTTTTCAGCTGAAGCGGCGATCTTTTCCGCCGTGACGTTGAATCCCTTCGCGGCCTTTTCCGCTTCTTTTAATTCCTTTTCGGTCGCCGCGATTTCGCGTGTCAAAGCGTCGTATTGTTCTTTTCCTTCGCCCGTCTTTTGAAGTTCTTCGCCGACCTGTTTTTGCGCTTCCTTCAGCGCTTCCAACTTCTTCGAAGTCTGTTGTACCTGGTCGCCCAGAAGTTTCTGCTTCTGTTCAAGAAGTTCTGTGTTTTTCGGATCTAACTTCAAAAGGCGTTCAACGTCTTTCAACTGTTTTTGCGTTGACTTAATTTCGGTGTTAACGTCTTTTAAAGCCTTCGAAAGTCCGGAAGTGTCCGCCCCTAATTCGATTGTGATTCCGCGAATTTTCGTTCCAGCCATTTATTGAACCTTCATTTCACCACGGAAGAATGATGCCAAACTTCCCGCGGGTGCTTTCTTGTCGTACTTTTCGTGATCGTTAGTACGTTCTGTGATCATGTCGTAGATCATGCCGACCGTGAATTCGTCCAATTCTGCGCCGTTTAAATTCAATTCAGCACAACGCAACATGAAGATAGCGCCATTCGGTTCACGATCTATCGGCATTATTTTTTTTTAGGCGTTGACGTTTGCTTCGTGTTGATCGCCCACAACTGAAGGATCTCCGGCAGAATTTCGTAGATTGAAAACATATCGAACGTATCAAGCCATTCGTCCGCCGTTTTCTGTTCAATGTCCGGATCTGCGTGTCGCGCCATGATGTACGCCGTATCTTCGAAGATATGAAGATCGACCAGATCGAAGCCCCGTTCTTCGCCTTTTTCTATGTTCTTGAATGATTTTTCAAGTTTTGCCATGTCCGCGATCATGTCGCGTCCTACAAGCGCACGATAAAGCCGCGGCGTGCGCGCCGTTGCGCGGAATTTTACGTCTTTTCCGCCGACGGAAATAGTTTTATCCATTTCATTCAATCCTTTTCTTGATATTTTCCAACAGTTCCTTTTCTGCTTTTTCTGCTACGGGTTCAATGTGTGGAAATGCCCGCGTTTCGCCGACCTTCCGCCCGCCATGCTTCAAAGCGTGTCCCTTTTCCAACAAATGCGCCAGCCGATATTCTGTTTTGTTGTGAACTATCGACATAACCGACGACTTTTTCTTCTTTAAGTCCATTCCCCAACCCTTGTTATATTTGGCCCAGGATTGATAGACGGGCGTTCCGGCAGGGTGCGCCAGATGAAGTTCTTTTACGGCTTCTTGTGCCGTGTCAAGAACCCCGTCGACGCACGCTTGATCCGTCACGCCTTGAAAATCCTTCAAGGATTGTTCTATTGCTTTCGCCAGGTCGTCGACCTTGACTTTTTTGTTCATGTCTTTTCCTACGGTGTAGCGGGTGCAAAGTAAACGTTATTATGCCATGCGTTCTTCACGCCGTCCGGTGTGTTCGCGCCCGTCATAGCCATAACCTTTCCGTTCTTCAGCGGTGCCGCCGAAACGGTTAATGTCTGCGTCGTCGGCGTCTTTGCGTCTTCGATCGTGTTCAGATCGCGACTAGGACGTGTTGCGGTGCAGTTATACATAACAAACTTCGTTCCGGTCTGGTCGCCGTCTTCTTCGAATGTCATAGCGAAAGCCTTCGACGTTGCGGAAGCGTCTTCCGTGATAACGTCGTTTGTGTCTTTGGAATATCCGAAGATTTCCTCGTAAACGTCGTCCGGAATAAGTGCAACGTTCAGATCGCCTTCGTAGCCGTTGTTCGCGCTCGTCTGGAAGTAGACAATGTTGTCCGCATAGAACTTGTTAATGTCGCCCTGTGCCGCCAGCGAAAGACTAACTGCGCCAGGTACGTCGATAACCGTTCCGTATGTCGGAACCGCGCTTACATAGGTATTCATAGGGAAGAAGTGAACGTTTTTGATGCCGAATTTCACTTTATCCATGTTGTTTTTCCCCTTTCTAAATGGAAATTTCGTACAAAATTTCGTAGCATTGTTCGTCTTCAAGCCAAGTTTCGGTCTTGTCCCACGGAATGAAGTTCGCGTCAAATGCCGCTTCAAGTTTCTGTTCAACGGAAGGACTTTTCTTTTCCGTGTAAAGTTCAACGTCGACGTTCTGGATCACTTTCCATACGTGATTATCTGCGTCGAAGTTGTCCGTGTCCGTTGCCAGATAGCAAACGAACGGCAGTTTTGGCGCTTTTCCAACAGGCCACGCGCGATACGTGACTTTGTTCTGGAAGGTCGAAATTTCGCTTATGATCGTTCGGATCCCCGATAACGTCATTGTTCTTCCCCCTTCCGTTTTGTGACGTACAGTTCGACGCGCCCGTCGTCCCGTAAATATGTACGGTATATCGAATAAACTACGTCGTTATACGTCAACAGTTCTTCGCCTTCGTACTCCGTCGTCCAGATCAAGAAACGGTATTCGGGCTTCATGCCCTGTAATCCCGCCTGGTAGAACTCATTCATACCAACGGACGAAACATACGCGAAGACATTTCGCGGCGTGGTCGTTTCGACCCATTCGCCAAGCCCGTCTTGCGAATATTCTGTTGTTAACAAAGCGATTTTCGCGGCTTGATTCATAATTCTACGTGGTATACGAGGTATATGTGGCATTCATGCCAAGTTGTGCCTTTTGTTCGTCATAGGAACGCTTGAAAGCGTCAGCCCTGTTCAAAGCGCCGTGTTCAAGTTCGAAGTGATACCCACAATACGAGCAGATCGCCCGAATAACAAGCGAATTTGTCGAACTTGTAGTTACGACCGTCGAATTGTCTACGCCAGCGATTCCCAGATCCAGGACGGCACCGTCGATCAGATCGTTCAGTTCGTCGTCAAAATCATCCGTCGAAACAAGAAGCGCGTTTTTCACTTTTTCAAGCATTGTTAAAACTTCCGGCATGATTATTTACCCCGTTTTGTTGTTGCCTTCTTAACAGGTGCCTTCTTCGCCGTTGTCGTGGCCTTTGGTGCTTTCACGGCTTTTTCCGCCACTTCAACGTCCGGCACGATTGCCTTTTGTGCGACGACCTTATCTTCCTTCAGTTCTTCAGCTGAACCGACGGAAACAAGGAAAAAGCACTCGGCGGGTGTTACGTCTACAACGTCCCCCGCCTTGTGCATGATCCTAGCGTCGCGTAAAAGTTTAACCTTCAAACGATCAAGAACCCTTCTTGATGTTGCAGAAGCGACCGCAAGCCGTGACTGCGTGAGCCGCATACTGTCTTCCTACGATCTTAACAAGATCTGCTTCGGCTTCGGACAGATCGTCGTACTTGATAGCGATTCCGTCGCCTTCCGGATAGTTCACGGATTCACCGTTCAGATCGCCAACGATAGCGTAAATTTCATTAGCGGATGCAGAATCGTAAGCCCTAAGGCTGTTGTTGAACAGAACAGGCAGACCCTCGAACGGATCCATAGCGAAACCAGCGGCAGCGGCAGCGGCCTTGAAGTTTGCGTATGTAAGTTTGTTCATAATAACAACCGGATCAGTTGCTTCGTCGGAAAGATTCGCGAAAGCGGTAGCGATAGCCGTAACGGTCGGTGCGCTGGTGATCTGTGCAACACAAGCCGCAACAGAAGTAGCGCTGGTCGGCGCGGTGATAATGTCGTTAACAACCAGGTCTGCCAACTTCTTAATAATCTGATATGTAACTTCCTCGTAGACGTAGCGAACAAGTGCTTCGCCACCCATTGCAACGGCTTCGTCAGAAATGCGGATCCATTTCTTAATAGAAGCCGGAACCATTGTTACGATACCAAGTTTCAGCGTTTCTTCAGCGGGTGCGTCTGCGCCTTCGGTATGAACGCCAGCCGCCGTTGCAACTCTCTCAAATGCGACTTTAAGATTGCCGCGGATCTCTGTTCTGCGAACACGTGCCAGAATTTCGTTGTTCTCCCATGCGGTGCGAACGATCTCATCAACAAGTGCGGGAACCGGAACGGAACCGCCCGTTGCGTTTTCAGATAACAGGCTTCTAACCTCTGTTGCGTCTTCCGATACCAGGTAACGCGCGAAAGCGTCAACGTACTCTTTGGAAGCGCGGATTTCTTCGTTTGTCTTCATGCTTCTTTTCTCCTCTACAATTTTTTCTTCGACTACTACTTCGCCGACAGATCCGTTAGCGATTGCGGATCTGATCTCGGCCTTCTGTGCTTCTTCTGCCTTGCGTGCTTCGATCTCTGCGTTTAAGGAACGCATTTCGGATTCAAGCGCGTCAAGATCTGCGCCTTCGTTGTCAAGTTCTCCAACGATAGCGTTTTTTCTTTCGTTGATCTCCTCGATCGTCATGTCTTTTAACTCCATGATTTAAACCCCTTTCAAAATGCGGATTTTCTGTTTATGTGCTTCGATCTTTTCCTGTTCCGCTTTTGCGCTTTCCAGCGATACCCGCGCGCTATCCAGCGCGTCAGATAAACCACGGGCAGAAATAGACGTTGCTTCGTACGCGGGCCACGTCACGGCCGAAACCTCAAACACACGCCCAAGGCTTTCAACGTGGCGTTTCGGATGATCGCCGTCGATTCCTTCCCAGGAATCCGCTTCAACCGTAAACATAAACGACATTCCGTCCAGATCGCCGCGTTCAACTGCGGAATACAACGCTTTCGCTTCGGCATTGTTCTCTACGTCCAGATCGACGCGAATGTTCATTCCGTCGTCCGTGACTTCAAGTTGCATTGTCGAATTTTCGTTGTTGTTCCGCGATCTTGCCAGCGGGATCATGTCCGTATTGTGATTTACTAAAAACCGTACGTCGCGAAGATCTGTTCCGTCCAAAGCGCCGCGTTCGATAACTTCGTCATAGAAGCCCAGATCCGTGATCTGATCGAATACGATAGGCGTTCCGGATAAGAAGTGTCCGTGATCTTCGTTCTGTTCGGCGCGTACTTCAAAATTAAATGCCCGAATCTCTTTATTCTTCATTATCTGTACTCCCTTCTTCGTTGATCTTCTCCGTGGCGTTATAATATTCGCCCCGAATGATGTATTCCTGGCCTTCGCCATTCGGTAAAGGCGGAAGATTCCATATTTCGCGTACTTCGTCACGGTTCAAGATACCGCGATCCGCCAACTGCGCCGATACTTCCAATTTTTCCTTGTTCGACATATACTGAAGCCGATTCGCGGAAGCCATAACGTAGTTGCCTTGCGATTGTTCCCGCAAAGTGAACAACATTTTCGTCGTTACTTCGCTAAACTGAATTGCGAACGGTTCGCATATTCCTTCATAAGCGGCAACCCACTTGTCGCCATATACGGCCGATTGAAGAAGATCTTCGTTCACGTTGAAATAATCGAAGACGTTAGCCTTGATTATCTTTTCTTCTTCAGAATCTACAACCCACGGATCCGCCTTGATCTGGTTGATATTCGTATAGGTATTCGGGAATAACAACAGGCCGCCGCCTTCTGCTTCCTTGCTGAAGTTTTCTTCCGTAAACCTTTTCCGTTCAAGCGCTAACTGATCACTTTTCGTGAAGTTATTAACCTGGGCATAGAAGCGATATGTCGCCGCCGACTTAACGCCTTCCTGTATGCCTTGATTCTGAATATGGATCAGATCAATGGTCGGATATAACGCCGAATTCGTTTCGCCGAAAAAGTCCGACTTGTATTGATGCTTCGTCATTATCCCGCAATAGTCCAACTCGATCGCGGCGCGCTTGCCGTCCTGGAACTCATAGCGAAGATACGGAACGTCGTTGTATTGAACAATTTCGCATTTCTGCGGAAGCGGTGTTATGATTCCAGACGGTTCGCCGTAAATATCGTAAACCGGACAGATAAACGCGGTATTGTGTACGTCCAGGATCGTCGACAAGCGATAAAGAAATTGATACCACGTCTGATACTGATTCGGCGCGTGTTTCAGTTTGTTCTGAAGCGCTGGTCTTGCGGATCCGCCAAGTTCGACCTTCAATTTCGCCGTATGGATCGCGCGGACGTTGATCGCCGCCCGAATTAACTGTTGTTCGTAGATCGAACCGTTGTACGTCGTGAAGTGCGGCGTATAGCCGTTCAACATTTTGAAGGCGCCCTGGTATTGCTTTTCCGGTTCCTTCGGCCTGTTTTTGAATATTGCGTCAAAAAGTCCCATGTTCAACCCCTGTTCGCTAACTGTTCCCCTATTTCGCCATACCATTTTTGACGGACGCAAAAAGCATCAGACAAAGCGGCCGTCCCGTCGATATGTGCGTTCGGATTTATCTTTACAAGGCGACCCCGTCCACGTTCGACATTCATCTTCAGCGCCGCATTAAGCAGATGCGCCTTCAGAAGATCGTTGTCGCCACAATGAACGCGCCCGTCCTTCATCAACCCTTCCATTTCACGCAATACGCCGTAAAGGTTTTCGCCTTGAAATACGTCGTCTGTCTGGAATCCGTACGCTTCCAGGTCTTGAACGAGATATTGCGCGGAATATCTATCGTAGCCAACTTTCAACGGCAGAATCTCGTAATTTTCTACCAAAGAAGTTAGCCATTCATAACAATCGTGATAATCGACAAAGTTTTCGCCGGATGTCGCAAGAAGTCCCCTTTGTATGAATAATTCATACGGGATCCCGTCGCGGGCCGTTGCGTCCGCTATCTTTTCAGCCGGAAGCCAAAACTTCGCAAAGACATAAAGTTCGCCGTCCTTCTCGATAATGCACGTCGCCGCCGTCAAGTCCGTCGTCTGGGACAGATCGACACCACATACACAATAAGACGATCTGAAGTCTTCCAAATTCAGCTGAAGCCCGAAACACTTGTTGACCGTCGAAGTATCAAGCCATGCAAGGGAAGAATTCTGTTTGATGTTGCAATACTTCGTAAGGAATTCCGCTTTTTTGGAAAGTGATCCCTTCGCGATCGCTATTTCTTCCAGCATGAAGTCAACGGACACGGAAACGCCAAGATTCGGATTCGACTTCCGAAGTTCGTTTATGTCGTCCCACTTGTCCAGATCGTCGATCATGTATAAAAAAGGCAATAGCCGCTTTTCTTCGCTATCGCCCTTTAGAAACCTTGTTGATCTTTTTAATAGTTCATCAAATATCGAATCGTTTATATATCCGGCAGTAGAACAGGATAGAAGAAGACTTTCAGTTCTTGCCCCTGTACCGGACTTCATAACTTCGTATTGCTTTAGACCGGAATCGCCTTCCCAGGCCGCCACTTCGTCGCATACCGTCATTGACGGATTAAAGCCGTCCGACTTTTTGGCGGAAAAAGCGATCTTCTTCACGGTCGAATTCGTCGCCGTAATATACAAATCGCCGATTCTATGCTTCGGCAATTCTGAATCGTCGTGAACCTTCTTGTTGTGTTCGTCCTTTTCGGAACATAGTTCCTTCAATGCCTGGTAGTCCGGATCCAATAAAGTCATTTGCCAAACGTTGTTATAGATAATGTCCGTCTGATCCAACTTCGGCGCTACTATATAGACCTTCGTCCCAAAGCCGCCGTCCACGATCCACATATACCGGATGATCGCCGCCGCAAGAAGGGACTTCCCGTTTTTCCTTGCAACGATCAGAACGACTTCGCGGAATTGTCTTTTCCCGTCAGAATCCAAGATCCCGAAGATCGCGGACACAAAAGCCTTTTCCCACAGTTCCAACTTGAAGGGACCTGGTGCAAGTTCGCCTTCCGTATGGAAAGTGTGGCTTTCGATCCACTCGATCGCGTCGTTCGCCTTTTTCTGGTCGAACGTGAACGTCTTTTTCTCGATACCTTGTATCAGATATTCCAACAAAGCGTCGATCCAGCCGCCAACCGTGACAGATCCGTCTTTAACTTTTTGATAATAAGAATAAATCCAATTATCGGTCTGTTTCTTCGTCATTTTCGCGCTATTTCGGCGTATCTCTCGCGAAATTCGAAAATCGAG
>JAEIGA010003078.1_pt1 | contig 26261 bp, 22 predicted proteins | sample 9270691 | NCBI WGS metagenome assembly JAEIGA01 (sample SAMN17057246, study PRJNA624740) | gut metagenome | biome: biome; isolation source: fecal sample | host: Bos grunniens | place: China: Xizang | collected 2019 | reverse complement strand
GTAAATGACCTCCTTTGTTGTATTTTTTGTGCAGTTGGCAGACCGCACTTCTATTATACAACAAAGGAGTTTTTCTGTCATTATCAACTATCTAATTCTTACCGAACCACGCGTCTAACGCGTGGTTTTGGTATACAAAAATCGCGCTGTATGCCTGAATCGGCATACAGCGCGTGAATTTTATATTTTGGTGAGTGCTTCCTCAAGCCACTTTAGTGAAGTAAGTGTGCGAGAAAGTCTGTCAAAGCTTGAATTTACCTCAATGGTAATGGCCCCTTCTATATATCCTGCGTCTTTAATTATCTTAAGGGCTTCCAGATTTTTAAGCTGACCGCCGCCAAGCTCAAGACTGTCATAATATACACCGCGGCGAAGAATATGAACAGGATCCGGAGCGACTATCTTAAGATCCTTCAGATGTACATACACCGTACGGTCTGCATAACGCTTCGCCCCCTCAACCTCGTCAATTCCGGCAAGCGCGAAGTTGCCGCTATCATATGTAAATCCAAGGGTGGGGTTGTTATTAAGAAGATAGTCTATATCCTCAAATGTGCCGTATCCGCTGTTTGAGAGTGAAAAATCCTCTACGGTTACAGTAATCGGCTTATCTTTTACATAATCGCAAAGATCAGCAAACTGTGCTCTCACCGCCTTAATAAATTCAGGGCGCAGAGCTTCGTCCATATCCTTTGGCAGCTGAGGCACGGACATGAAAAACGGACTTCCTACGGATATTGCCTTATCTATGGCGTCACACATATTTTTAAGAGATTCATCGTACATCTTATCTGTCGCGAAATTCAGCGGCATATAACCGTGTACGGATGCCGCACTCATGTCGGTGGAACGAAGCAGCTCGGCAGTACCCTCATCAATTTCCTTGGAATTAAAATCAAGACAGGTGATATTATTCTTATGAGCAAGCTCAAATGCGGCTTTTATATCAGGTATTCCTTGCTTTTTAATTTCTGCTGCTATCTGGCAGTAAAACGCTCCTATTTTATACATTTTTCATTTTCCTTTCCTAATCTTTTACAAAGCAAGTATAGCACAGCAAAAAACATTTGTCAAGTAGTGAAAAGGTATGCAAATCGTGGAGGTTGTGTCAAATCCCCACTCGATAATCTCAAGATTATACAAAAAATGACGAGACCGCATAGTCTCGTCATTTTCAATCTTAAAAATTATTCAGCGTCAGCAGGAGCTGCTTCTTCAGCAGGAGCTGCCTCTGCTTCCTCTACAGGCTCTTCGGGAAGAAGAAGTGCCTTCATGGAAAGGCTGATCTTGTGGTTTTCAAGGTCGATCTTGGTGATCTTAGCCTCAACCTCATCGCCTACCTTAAGAACGTCAGCAGGCTTTGCGATCTTATCAAGGCTGATCTGGGAAACGTGGATAAGACCGTCCGCACCGGGAACAACCTCAGCAAATGCACCGAAGTCCATGAGGGATACAATCTTAACAGTTGCAACATCGCCCTCAGCATACTTATCAGTGAAGATCTTCCAAGGATCCATATCGGGAGTCTTGTAGGAGAGAGAGATTCTCTTTGCTTCCTTATCAACAGCCTTAACGGTTACGTCAATAACATCGCCTACATTAACAACCTCGGAAGGATGCTTGATTCTTCTCCAGGAAAGCTCGGTGGAGTGAACCATACCGTCAACGCCGCCAAGATCAACGAATGCGCCGTAGTTCATGAGGCTCTTAACCTCGCCGCGGTACTGCTGACCTTCTTCAACCTGTGCCCAGAAAGCATCTCTCTTTGCCTTGTTTTCTTCTCTCTCAACAACGCGGATGGAAGCAACTACGCGCTTTCTCTGCTCGTTGATGTCGATGATCTTAACCTTCTTAACCTGACCCTGGAGCGCATGAAGATCAGCGTCCTTGGGAAGTCCGGACTGAGATGCAGGGATAAATACGCGTACACCGTCGCAAAGACCGATGATACCGCCCTTAACAACCTCGATGATCTTCGCGTCGATAATAGCGTTGTTAGCGGATGCCTCAACAACTACCTGCCAATTCTTATCAACGTCGATCTTCTTCTTGGAGAGAGCCGCTGTGCCCTCTGCATCATTTACCTTGAGAACCTTAGCCTCGATCTCGTCGCCTACCTTGTAGGTGTCGCAAAGCTTAACTGCGGGATCGTCGGTGAGCTCATCATATGTAATGATACCGGTGAACTTAACGCCGGGGATCTCAACCTGAATCTCATTGTCGGAAACCTGGGTGATAACACCTACGATACGGTCGCCGTTCTTGATGGTTTTGATGCTTTCGTCAAGCATCTCTTCAAATGTTTTTTCAATGTTCTCGCTCATAATATTTTGAACCTCCTGAATAATTCTGCCGGGAGTTGAAGCTCCTGCGGCAATTCCCACCTTCATATGGGGCTTAACATACTCGAGCGGAATGGAGGAAGCATCTTCAATCAAAAAAGATAATTGCAAATTTTGTTTACTGACTTCAAAAAGCTTGTTCGTGTTGGAACTGTCCTTGCCGCCAATAATAATCATCATATCCATTTTTCGGGATAGCTTCAAGACTTCATCCTGCCTATTTTCTGTTACACTACATATTGTATCATAAATTTTCGCATTTGTATATAGTTTTTCGAAAATTTTTATAGTTTTTTTCCATTCATTTAAATTTTGGGTGGTTTGAGCTACCAAAACCACCTTTTTTTCACGGTATTTGTCATTTTTAAGGCGATCTGCAAGCTCATCCGCCGAGGTTGCAACAATATGCTCGCCTCTGGCGTAGCTGACTATTCCCTGCACCTCAGGATGAGATTCATCCCCAAGCACACACAGTACTGTGTCCTCGTCAGTCTCATCACGGGCTATCCTGTGTATCTTCTTAACATAAGGACAGGTGCAGTCGTGCACCTTAAAGTGCGGATTTGCAAGCGCAAGACTCGCCAGCTTACAATCAAGCTCGGCTGTAATACCATGGGCACGTGTGCATATCACCGCCGGATTCTTTTCGGTGGCATCTGCCGCCGCCTTTTCAATTCCACCAGCATCTATTATCTTAACACCGCGCGCCTCAAGATCCCGTATGAAACCGGGATTGTGAATAAGCTTTCCAAGTGTATAAACTGTGCCGCCGTTTTTCACAGCCGCCTCAACCGTGTCAACAGCACGGCTCACACCAAAGCAAAAGCCTGCAAGGGATGCAACAGTAACACTCATAAGCTTCGTCTCTCCTCAGGCATAAGCTCAGCTATGCGCTCGTATATAAGCTCAGCTCCGCGGTCATATTCCTCCGCCCCGCCCTTTGTAAATCCGAATTCTTCATAGGCTATAGGCTTGCCCACATATATGTCTATGCGGCGAAACAGCACTACGCGGTCATTCTTTGTGGCAATAAACATAGGAACAACCGGCACCTTTGCCCGATAACAAGCCATTGCCGCGCCTGATTTTATTTCATCCTTGGTCGTATCAAATTTCACACCTGAAAATCTGTGACCCGTGGGGAACATTCCCACAGGCTCACCCTCTCCGAGAATGGCGATAGACTTTTTGAGAGCCGCCACAGCGCTTCCCTTTCTGTCAACGGGAAACGCGCCGCACGCCTTTACAATACCGCCGAGAACGGGAATCGAAAACAGCTCTTTTTTCGCCATATAACGGAGCTGCCTTTTTACAGCCACAGCAAGAGTAAGTACATCAACAAAGCTTATGTGGTTTGAGCAGGCAATATAGCCTCCCTCCGGCGGCTCGTTTTCACTGCCGTGAACGTGTATATTAAAAAGCCACGAAATAACCCCCGGAAGATAAGTTCTGATAGCCTTGTAAAGATTCATTTTAGTCTAAAACCTTTCACTTATTTTGCCGCTGATATTATATCAAGTGCCGCCGCAACAGTACCGTCAAAATCAAGCTCACTGTTGTCAAGAAGCTTTGCATCGTCCGCTATTTTAAGGGGTGCCGCCGCTCTTGTGGAATCCGCAAGATCGCGTGCTCTCATGTCTGAAAGGACTTCCTCAAAGGTGACGGTCTGCCCCTTTTCAAGAAGCTCCTTCAGTCGGCGCTGCGCACGCACCTCATCGCTTGCGGTAAGGAATATCTTAACGTCCGCATCGGGAAGCACAACAGTGCCGATGTCGCGTCCGTCCATAATAACGGAGGAGCGGCGCGCAAAAGCTCGCTGTGTATCAAGAAGAAAAGCTCTGACCGACGGCAAAGCCGAAACAGCAGATGCGTACATGGACATTTCGGGGGTGCGTATAGCATCGCCCACACACTCGCCGTTAAGGTAAACCTGCTGTGCGCCGTCCACTATCTTTACATCAATATCAAGTTCCGGAAGAAGTGCACTCACAGCTTCCTCATTCTTGGGGTCGGCATCGTTTCTTCTTACAAAAAGTCCCACAGTGCGGTAAAGTGCGCCTGTGTCAAGATAAACTATACCGAGCTTTGCGGCAATAGCCTTGGCAAGCGAGCTTTTGCCGGCACCGCTTGGTCCGTCAAGGGCAATTACGATTTTATCCATAACCGTTTCTCCTTTATATCTATATTACCATTCCGACGCCGCAGACTCAGCCGCAAGTTTTGCGGTGGCGAATGCAATCTGCAAATTAAATCCGCCTGTATACGCGTCAACGTCAATTACCTCGCCTGCAAAATACAGACCGGGTACTATCTTTGATTCCATGGTTTTTGGCGATATCTCCTTGACATTTATGCCGCCGGAGGTTATTATCGCCTCGTCGATGGGACGGGGGCGTACCGCAGTCAGAGGAAGCTCCTTTAGGAGCTTAACAAGGGCGTGACGCTCCTCGCGAGTGATAGAATTGACCTTTCTGCGCCCGTCGATTCCGCTGAGGCTTACTATTATGGGTATAAGCTTCGATGGGAGCAGCTCACCCAGCGAATTTATAAAATCCCTGTTGATATTCTTCGAAAAATCGGTCTGCAGACGGCGATCAAGCGTGTCAAAGTCAAGCGCAGGCTTAAGATCAATAAAAAGCCTGTACTTTTTGTCTCCAAGCCCCTTCATATGGCTTGATGCGGACAAAACGAGAGGTCCGGATACGCCGAAATGGGTAAAAAGCATCTCGCCCTGCTCGAAGAACACCGTTTTTCCGTCAAGTTCAGCCGCCGTCAGCGTTACATTCCGAAGTGAGAGTCCCATTGCCTCGCGAACCCACTTTTCGGAGCATTCAATGGGCACAAGCGAGGCTTTTGGCTGCACAACCGTGTGTCCAAGCCTCTCGGCAATACGGTAGCCGTCGCCTGTTGAGCCGGTCAGCGGATAGGACATACCACCTGTTGCCACAATAACCGCATCGGCACTGTATTCGCCCCTGTCGGTGACAACAGAGAATCCCTCGCCGACCCGTACATCCGTAACGCGCTCGTTTATGACATTGACGCCAAGACGGTTTATTTTCCGCTTCAGTGCGCCGCACACATCTCCTGCCTTGTCAGATACAGGAAAAACGCGGTCACCGCGCTCCGTTTTAAGCGGCACGCCAAGCTCCTCAAAAAACGCCATTACATCCTGTGGGGGAAAATTGGAGTGCGCCGTATACATAAAACGGGGGTTTGTAGGGGTATTTTCGATATGGGTATTTATATCGCTGTTGTTTGTGATATTGCATCTTCCCTTGCCTGTAATGGCAAGCTTTTTGCCGAGACGGTCGTTGCGCTCCATAAGCATGACATGGGCTCCTGCCTCAGCTGCGAAGATCGCCGCGGTCATACCCGCGGCGCCTGCGCCTATTATGATGATCTTTTTCATTTAATCTTCCTTACTAGGGCGATACTGCACAGTGTGTTATCTGTGAGAAGTATCGTACACCTCGTATTCGTCCCATATGCGCTCAAGCTTCTCAAAGGTCGCCGCAGTCTCCGCTTGCTTCTTCTTTCCGATAGCAACTATAAGCGCATTTATTATGGAAAGAGGAGCTACAAGGGAATCCACAAAGGATGCCATCTGGCTCTTTGCAAGAAGAAGCTCGTCCGCATGAGCGGCTATCGGCGAGGTCTCGCTGTCGGTAAGCGCGATAACATGAGCACCCTGGGATTTTGCATATTCAAGAGCGTTTATTATACGCTTGGAATAGCGCGGGAAGCTTATTCCCACCATCACATCCAGAGAGGATATGCGAAGTATCTGCTCGAACACCTCAGAGCCGCCTGTAGAGCGCACCAATTTTACCTGTGGCAGAATAAGCTCAAGGTAGAAGGTGAGGAATCGCGCCACAGTGGAAGATGAACGCATACCTACAATGTAAACCGTCCTTGCACCGATCAGCGCATCAACTGCACGGTTAAAGCAGTTACGGTCAATCTTATCAAGTGTGTGGCGTATATTGTCAACATCGGACATCATTACCGATTCTAAAAGATCCGAATCACCGATTCGGTCATTTGCGATCTCGATTCGCTGGAGCGTGGTAAGCTTTGTACGTATCAGTTCCTGGAGAGAATGCTGAAGCTCGGGATAGCCCTCGAATCCGAACTCTCCGGCAAAGCGCACAACTGTAGACTCGGACACACCAACAAGCGCGCCAAGCTTCGCCGCAGTCATATATGCCGCTTTTTCGTAGTGCTCCAGCATATAGTGGGCGATCTGTTTCTGCCCTTTTGACAGCTTCGGGAGCTTTTCCGCTATCTCGGAAAGAAGATCCCTGCGTTCCTTTTCTCCGTTCATTTTACACCAATGTCGCGGCGATAATGCATATCTGTGAAGTTAACAGATTTTATCGCCTCGTAAGCCTTAGCTATAGCCGCATCAAGATTCTCACCCTTTGCGGTAACACCTAAAACACGTCCGCCGGATGTAACTATCTTTCCGTCCTTTATATCTGTTCCTGCATGGAAAACCATAATATCTTCCATTTTTGCAAGCTCCGAAAGACCTGTGATCTCATATCCCTTGGCATACTTTACAGGATATCCGCCGGATGCGGCAACAACGCACACGCAGGCGTTATCCTCCCATTCGATATTGATCTCATCAAGCTTTTCGTCGATAACCGCATTGATTATATCAATGAAGTCGGTTTTAAGACGAGGGAGCACAACCTGAGTTTCGGGGTCACCGAAGCGCGCATTGTACTCAATTACCTTAGGTCCTTTGTTTGTTATCATAAGACCGAAGTAGATAACGCCCTTAAAGGGTCTTCCCTCTTTTGCCATAGCATCGATAGAGGGGCGGAATATTGTTTCCATGCAAACTGCGGCAATGTCGGGAGTATAAATTCTGCTGGGGGAGAATGTTCCCATGCCGCCGGTATTGAGTCCCTTATCTCCATCAAGAGCACGCTTGTGATCCTGCGCCGAAACCATTGGAACTACATTTTTGCCGTCGGTAAATGCAAGCACAGAAACCTCGGGGCCTGTCAGGAACTCCTCGATAACAACACGGTTTCCGGCATCACCAAACGCCTTGTCGTCCATGATCTCATGAACGCCTGCCTCAGCCGCCGCCATATCCTCGGCGATGATAACTCCCTTTCCGAGAGCAAGTCCCTCAGCCTTTATAACAGCCGGGAAGGAGTTCTGTTTTTTAATATATGCAATAGCATCAGCGGAATTGTCGAACACCTCGTAAGCGGCAGTGGGGATTCCGTACTTCTTCATAAGCTCCTTGGAAAAGACCTTACTGCCCTCAATTATAGCCGCATTGGCACGTGGACCGAATGCGCGTATTCCCTCGGCCTCAAGGCGGTCAACCGTTCCCAGCATAAGCGGATCGTCGGGAGCTACAAAAACAAGGGCAACCTTCTTTTCTTTAGCCGCCGCAACTATTCCGTCAACATCGGTAGCCTTTATTGGAAGATTTTCCGCAATAGCCGCAGTACCGCCGTTGCCGGGAGCCATATAAAGCTTGCCGCACTTCGGCGATTTTTTAAGTGTCTCGGCGATAGTATGCTCGCGTCCGCCGCCGCCGACTATAAGTATATCGTATTTCATTTGATTATTCCTCCTGGATTTTATTTATATCTTGACGTGCGTTTCGCCGAAATATGAGAAAATCAGCGTAATATTTATATAAAAAGCCGCACATCGGTTTTGTAGCTTCACAAAGCGAACAATCCGAGCATGGGAGCATCATGAGATTTCCCTGTGGGATTATTTCTCCCAATAAGCACATTCAGCTGTGCCGCATTATGCGGCACAGCCTTGTGAAGCTATTACTTTGAAAGGTATCCGAGTCTGAAGAGAAGCTCGGCGATCTCTACCGCGCCGCCGGCAGCACCGCGCAGAGTGTTGTGGGATAGTCCCACAAACTTATAGTCGTATATCTTATCCTCGCGAAGACGTCCGATGGATATTGCCATACCGCCCTCAAGATCGCGGTCGATCTTCGCCTGGGGACGGTTGTCTTCCTCGAAGTAGTGGATAAACTGCTTGGGTGCATGAGGAAGCTCAAGCTCCTGCGGCTTGCCGGAATAATCCGCCCACGCTTTGAGGATTTCTTCTTTGGTAGGCTTGTTTTTGAATTTTACAAACACAGCTGCGGTGTGACCGTCGGTTACAGGCACGCGGATGCACTGTGTGGTGATAACGGGAGCTTCCGCCTTAACGATCTCGCCGTTTTCAACCTTACCCCAAACGCGAAGTGGCTCCTGCTCGGATTTTTCTTCCTCGCCGCCGATGTAAGGAATAACGTTGTCGATCATTTCGGGCCACTCGTTGAAGGTCTTGCCTGCACCGGAGATTGCCTGATAGGTTGTTGCCACAATCTCAGTGGGCTCATATTTAAGAAGGGGAGTAAGTGCGGGAACATAGGACTGAATGGAGCAGTTAGGCTTTACCGCAATAAATCCGCGCTTTGTTCCGAGACGCTTCTTCTGTGCCTCGATAACCTCAAGGTGAGCATCGTTGATTTCCGGTATTACCATAGGAACATCGGGAGTCCAGCGGTTAGCAGAGTTGTTGGAAACAACGGGGATCTCCGCCTTTGCGTAAGCTTCCTCAAGTGCTTTGATTTCGTCCTTCTTCATGTCTACCGCACAGAATACGAAATCCACAAGCTCAGCCATAACATCAAGCTTGGAAGCGTCGATAACGACCATATCTTTTACTGACTGCGGCATGGGAGTGGACAGCTTCCATCTTCCGCCAAGAGCCTCCTCATAGGTTTTGCCTGCACTGCGGGGGCTTGCCGCGAGAGCGGTTATTTCGAAATAGGGATGATCCTGCAAAAGAGTGATAAATCTCTGACCTACCATACCCGTAGCACCGACGATGCCGGCACGAAGCTTGTTTGACATAATATTGTCCTCCGATTTATGTAAATATATTTTTATATGTCTTATATCCATCAAAGAATGGAGCAAAACACAAGAACACTACTTATATTATACCACATTTCGCCCCTTTCTGTCAATAAAAAATGCAAGATTTTACTCAATTTAAAATGTAACATTTTTTAGTGCACTGTTCACAATAAATTATAAAATAAATTTACCCAAACTGTTGATTTTTATGAGGAAATATGGTATAATAAAGATGCGGATGATAAAGGTGCTGCAAATCGGTATCTGCATCCCGAAAAATTAAATAAAAAGGTGGAGAGTTTATGTTAATTAACTACGTTGGAAGACATTTAAGCGTACCGGAAGATTTCAAGCCCATTGCCGAAGCAAAGCTTGCAAAATTTGACAAATACTTCCGCGACGAAGCGACCGCCACGGTCAAGCTCTCCGCACCTAAGAACCGTGAGCGGGTGGAAGTCACCATCATGGCAGGCGGTATGATCTACCGCGGCGAGGAAACCGACGATACCTTCAGAAACGCCCTTGACCTTGCTTCGGAAGCAATTGAGCGGCAGATACGCAAAAACAAGACCAAGCTTGAAAAGCGGCTTCGCGAAAATGTTATGAGGGAATTTCCCGAAGAGCCTGTGGATGACGAGCCGATTATACGCACAAAGGAATTTGAGCTTCGTCCCATGACACCCGAAGAAGCGGTGCTTCAGATGAACCTTGTCGGTCACAGCTTCTTTATCTACTCGGATTCGGTTTCCGGCGAAGTCAATGTTGTGTACAAGCGTTCCGACGGCGACTACGGCGTTATTGTACCGAAGAAATAAGTATACGGCAAAATCCCGTCAGCGCTCAGCGCTGACGGGATTTTATTATTCTCTTCCGGTTCGGATGGCATATTCACTCACACGCCGTACATTATCCACAGCAATATGTATGCAGGAATAATTGCGGCAAGGGTAAACGGAATACCTATCTTGAAGAAATCGCTGTTTTTAACGGTATATCCTTCCTTGCGGAGAATGCCAATACCCGTAATATTCGCCGATGCACCGATGGGCGTGCAGTTGCCGCCGAGAGTCGCTCCGGAAAGCAAGCCGAAATAAAGCACCGTGGGGTCTATATTAAGTGCCGCCGCAAGACCTCCGATAACGGGAATCATGGTTGCAACATATGGGATGTTGTCGATAAACGCCGAAATAAGTACCGATGCCCATACAATCACCGTGTAAAGAACGAACACATTTCCGCCGCCTGCCTTGGCAAGAAGATTTGCCGCCGCGTCGATTACGCCCTGCTCAGAAATTCCACCTATCATTATGAAAAGACCGAGTAAAAGTCCGATGGTCTCAAAGTCGATGGTCTTGAGGGGCGAAACAACAGCTTCGGCAGTTCTTTTCCGAATGAAGTTGTAAACAAGACCCATAAGGAGAATCACACAGCATATAAGACCGTTTGTGATTGCCGGCTTGTTCGGAATAAAGGATGCGATAATCAGCGCGAGAATAGTACCTCCGAGAAGTAAAGTCGGTACGAAGTCATTAACTTTTGTCAGCTCTCCGCTCTTCGGAATAGGAGCTTTTTCTTTTCTGAAAAGAAACGCCACGATTACAGCCGAAAGTATCGCACCAAGCTCTACTGCGAAGAACATACCGGGTCTGCCCTTGTACCAGAAGAAGTCCATAAAGCTCATGTCAAGCGCCGAACCCAGCATAATGGCGGTGGTGTCGCCAACAAGCGTCGCCGCGCCCTGAAGATTTGAGGAAACCGCGATGGAGATGATAAACGGCACGGGATTCACTTTAAGCTTTTTCGCTATCTCAAGAGCAACGGGAGCTACCATAAGTACAGTTGCTACGTTGTCAACAAATGCGGAAATAATACCGGAGAACAGCGACATTGCAACTATAGCCCATTTGACATTGGGTATTTTACTCATAATAAGGTCCGCAAGAAGTTCGGGCATTTTGCTCTCAATAAACAGTGCAACCGTTCCCATTGTGCCTGCAATCATAAGAAGCACGTTGAAATCAACAGAGCCGAATATGTTTTCAAGCGAAAGCATGCCTGTCACAATGAAAACAAGTCCCGAGGCAAGAGCAATGTAGGGTCTGTACTTGCTGAATGCAAGCATAAGCACATAGGTGAGTGCAAAAAGAATCAATGCGCCGATCATCATAATGAAAACACCCCTTTAATTATCGAAATTTTAAATTTTTTCGTTATACTTAACGCCTCAGAAGCTTCCCTGCCATGCGTTTTGCCACATCGGCAAAAAACGCAAGCTGTGGGGTCCGCACCGACAGCAAAGCAAATATGAGATTCGGTAAAATTGCCGTAATTGCCGCCGCACAGATGAATCCGAAAACGGTAGTCGGTATAAGTGAGCAAACATAGCGGTTTATAAGACACACAGCCAAAATAACCGCCGTATAAATAAGATTATTTACTGCATATATCCGAATACCGCCCTCAACGCAGTGACGTCCGACGCACACCGTTTCCCATATAACACCCACAACGAGATGCGATACGGTAGTGCCGAGAAGCACGCCCAAAAGTCCCATATCGAAATAGAACAGGAACAGTGCAGATACTCCGAGATTCACCGCCGCTTCCGCAAATCCGCGCCATTTCACGGATTCAAACAGGCCACCGGCATTGATGAACATTTGATTTGTCTGCCGTATTCCGGCAAGCAGGAAGTTAAGTGCCATGATGTGAACCACAGCTTCAGAAAGAAGCCAATCTCCTCCGCCGAATGTGATTTCGATAAAACGTCCCATCAGCGTATCAAGCGCCACTGCCGAAAATCCGTACAGCCACGCAACAGCAAATATTATGTTTCGGTATATTTCCCCTCTCCGCTCACTTCCTTCGGCTATAAGATTGCCCACAGAAGCCGTCACGGCGTTTATGACCTGTGTTAAAATAACCTGTACCGTCTGCAAAAGCAGAAGATAGTTTGAATAAATGCCCACAAGTGCAACGTCCACGGAAGCAATAAGCAGATTGTCCGTTCCCGTCACCGCCACACTGCCGAAACGGGTCATAAACATGGCTTTTACGTTGCTTTTAATGGAATCAAGCTCGCTCTTTTCGGGAAATCCCTTTACAGCTTTAAGATACGGGAACATCTTCCCTGCCGTATGTGATATGGCGATGTTTGATGCCACCGTACATACAAGCTGTGCCGCAACATACAGAACAAAGCTTCCCGTGGTGATAAGAAGCACAAGCTGAAGCAGGTTCTGAATTATGGAAAACAGGCTGATATTTACGGAATTCTTATAATCCTGTTCTGATGCCGTAATAAGCGCGCGCTTGTATGAAAAGAGATAGCTTGCCGCGGAATTTGCAAGAAACAGCAGATATATGAGCGTTATATTTGAAATATGGGGGACACTCTCGGTAATAAGTGGCAAGAACGGCACAACGCACAGTCCAAGCACCGTAACGATAGCCGCCACAACGCGGTAAGCCGCGCTGTACAGGTTCATCACCCGACCAATACGTTCCCTGTCATCATCGGCAATAGGCGAATACAAAGCAAAGGTAAAAGCCGCGCCCATTCCAAGCTCACTCAGCGACAGAAGGGATAATACCGAATAAAATATGTTGTTAAGCCCAAGATATGCGTCTCCAAGCTTATTTGCAAATACGATGCGCGTAACAAAGCCGAAAATAAGGCTTACAGCCTGTCCGACAATGGCGTAAAGGCTGTTTTTTACTGAACGCTCAGATCTCATTATTTTATTTCGATAACGTCAAAGCCAAGATCCTCAACGGTCTCGCGCAGTACGCGCTCATCGGGGATATTGTCGCCGTCAACTGTAGCGGAAGCCGAGTTAAGGTCCACCTTAGCGGAAAGTCCAAGAGCCTTCAGTGCGTTTTCTACGCGAGCACTGCAATGTGAGCAGTGCATCCCTTCAATTTTGATGGTTTTCATTTTATTTTCCTCCAAAAACAGTTTTATTAGTCTTTCATTTTATACAGCCTCAGCGCGTTTGTTACCACAAACAGCGACGAAAGACTCATTGCGGCGGCACCTATCATAGGACTCAAAACTATCCCAAATGGTGACAGCACGCCTGCCGCAATCGGTATTCCAAGGGTGTTGTAGAAAAACGCCCAGAAAAGATTTTGGCGTATATTTCGCATAGTGCGCCGTGAAAATTCAATCGCCTCGGGAACGCCGTTAAGATCGCTTCCCATCAGCACTATATCAGCACAGTCGATGGCTATGTCCGTCCCCGTGCCTATGGCGATTCCCACATCCGCACGTATAAGGGCAGGCGAATCGTTGATGCCGTCACCCACAAATGCGACTTTGTGTCCGCTCTCCATAAGGGACGCCACAACACGCTCCTTATCAGCCGGAAGCACCTCTGCCGTAATATGCTTGATGCCTGCCTGTTTTGCTATGGCATCTGCGGTGATTTTATTGTCACCCGTAAGCATCATTGCTTCAACATTAAGCTCGTAAAGCCGTTCTACCGCCTGCCGTGAGGTAGGCTTTATTGTATCTGCGGCGGCTATGATTCCGATAGCCTTGCCGCCCCTCGCAAACAGCATGGGCGTCTTTCCGTCCTGTGCAAGACTTGCAAGCACATCAGTGTATTCCAAGACGGGCACCCCCTGCTCCGCCATATATGCGGCATTGCCGGCAAAGCAGACTTCACCGTCAATTACAGCATAAACGCCTCTGCCGGACACAGCCGAAAAATCCTCATATTCCACAGGCGAAGCACCGTTTTCGGCACAGTATTCGCGAATCGCCTGTGCAAGCGGATGCTCGCTGACCGCCTCAAGCGTTGCCGCAACAGATAAAAGCTCATCCTTATTTTTCGATATAACATCGGTAACAGACGGCTTGCCCTCTGTTACCGTACCGGTCTTATCAAGTGCCACTGTCTTCACCTTGTGAAGCACTTCAATAGCCTCCGCGGATTTAACGAGTATTCCTCGCTCTGCCATACGACCTATAGCCACTGTCACCGCTACAGGTGTCGCAAGTCCCAGAGCACAAGGACATGATATAACAAGCACCGAAACGGCACAGTTAAGCGCAAAATCAAAGGGTTTGCCAATAAGCATCCACACGGCAAATGTAATGACCGCAATACCCATAACCACCGGCACAAAAATTCCGCTTACACGGTCGGCAAGCCTTGAAATAGGTGCTTTTGTTGCACCGGCATCACTCACAAGGCGGATTATACCTGCAAGTGAGGTCTCAGCTCCAACCTTAACGGCGCGGTATTTAAAACTGCCGTTTTTGTTAATGGAAGCCGCCATCACGCTGTCGCCGACGCTCTTTTCAACCGGAATGGATTCGCCGGTAAGCGCGGATTCGTCAACGCTTGACGTTCCCCAAGTGACAACACCGTCCGCCGGCAAAGACTCACCTGGGCGTATGACGATAATATCGCCTGTAACAAGCTCGGATGTACTGATTTCAACCATTCTGCCGTCACGCTCAACTGTGGCGGTGTCAGGAGCAAGTCTGGCAAGGCGTTCAACTGCCGCACCCGTCTTTCGCTTACTCTTTTCTTCCATGAATTTTCCAACAGTAACAAGAGTAAGTATCATCGCCGCAGATTCAAAGTAGAGATTCTCACGGTAATAATCAACCGTCACAAAATCCCCCTGTCCGAGGCTGTAACCCATTATAAAAATCGCCGCGATTCCGTAAATCACTGCTGCCGATGAGCCAACCGCCACAAGTGAATCCATATTGGGCGCACCGTGAAAGAGTGATTTGAAGCCGTTTATATAAAATTTTCGGTTGAGATACATAATCGGAAGCGTGAGAAGAAACTGCAAAAATGCAAACACCACCGCCCCCTCGGTTTTGTGGAACAAATGGGGTGTAGGAAGTCCAAGCATATGCCCCATGGTGAGGTACATGAGCACCGCAAGAAAGCCTATTGACACAAACAGGCGTATCCGCATTTCTGCCGTAGCGGCATCACTTTTATTGTCGTCCTCAGGCTTTTCTTCGGCGGTCTTTGTCTTATTTTCAATAAGAGTCGCCGAGAATCCAGCCTTGGCAACAGCCGTGCATATCTTCTCCGCAAGCTCACCGTCCGCCACATCGGTATCAACAACCAAAAGCTTGGCAAGCAGATTAACACTCGCCGCGCCGACTCCCTCAATACGCCTGACTACCCTCTCCACAGATGCGGAGCAGGCGGCACAGCTCATTCCTTCCACATTAAATTTCAGCTTCATTTACTTGTGCCTCTTTTTAAAAATAAACAGCTTTGATGCAATATAATTTAATATCACTGTAAGTACCGCCACAGGTATTTTAGCGATGCGCTCGTTAATATCGGCAACATCAACCGAAAGCCACAAAAGTCCCGTTTCGAGCACACCCGAACCGAGGCGTACCAAAACAAATCCTGCTATCTGATAAAACAAACCTCTTGCCGATTCTGTCTTATCCTCAAAGACAAACAGCTTATTTACAATAAAGGCAAACGCCACCGCAAGCACCCACGAAATAATCTGAGCCGCAAGATAATGAAAGCCAAGATAAAGAAGTGCGTAATATGAAACAAAGCTGACGACAGTTGTAAGCACACCGAAGATGAGATACATAATGATCTCACGGTATTTTAGAAACAGTGCCTTAATTTTCTCTGTCATTCTTCAAAAACTCCTCATATCGCTCGGCTTCACCGAGAAGATTTATTGCCGCAAGCAGTGCATTTGCCGACATATTGTCGGGAAGATCAAGAAACCTGCAAAGTCTTGCCCTCTTTTCGGCAGATTTGTCGCTTCCCGAAAGTCCTGCACCAAAGAAATCGGCTTTTGACAGTTCTCTTGCCTGCCCCCTTGGTTCGCTGTTCGATGCAAAGGGTGCAAGAAGCTCGTAAATAAGCTTCGCTTCCATGCCCTCAACACCGAGAGTTCCCTCTTTTGACGGCTCTTTTTTTCTTTTTTCCTTGCCCTCGATCTGAGGGATATACAAATGATACAGCTTTTCTTTAGGCAAAATGCGGTTAAAGAATTTGCGTATCACAATTCCTGCGCCGTCAGAATCGGTAAGCACGATCATTCCGCGCGGTGCGGCAAGCCGTCTGATAAGTGCCGCCTTTTCCTCAGATGCAAACACACCGAAGCCGTCCGTTGTGATTATCTGGGCATCGGCAACACAGGACACCTTTATTTTATCGTACTTTCCTTCAACAGCTATGGGAATATCTATTTTCAGCTTATCCATACACTCAAAAAACTTTCTTTTTTCTGTACTGTGAAGCGGTAACTATCAGCCGCTCAAGCAGCAGATAATCGTCCGGCGAGCTTGTTTTAAGTGCCTTGTCTGTATCATAGCAAAGCTCTATTATCTCGGACAGTGCCTGACGCTCGCAGGTCTTTGCCTTTGCCATGCGAAGCTTTGCTACATAAGGATGAAGCCCCAGCCGCTTTGCCGCATCCTCGTGTGATATACCGGCATCGGAAAACAGTCTGAGGGCGTAAAGATCGGTAAAAATCTTGATGATTCCGCCAAGGATAACGGGAACAGGCTCGTTCTTCATGCGCATATCAGAAAGAACATAAAACGCCTTTTCATTATCTCCCGAAAGGATGGCATCAGCAAACTCGAAATCGCCGATTTCCTTGTTGCGCGAACACACAAAGTCAATATCTGCGCGGCACAGCTTGTCCCTCTCCTTGTAATGAAGATAGGCGCACAGCTTGTCTATCTCGCCCGAAAGCGTGGTCATATCGTGCCCCACAGTCTCGATAATATAGGCGCACTCCGGCAGTTCCGCGATAATCGACTCCGAGGTGAGATGCTTCTGCACCCATGAGATTATCCTCTGTGAGCTTTCGTGTGCAAACTCCACAGGAATCGCATATTCTCTGAAAAGCTTCATTGCCGCAGAGGGCGTTTTTGCATCTCCCGGATCAAAATTTTCGGGGGTTGTGTAAATAACAAGAACCGTATCTTCGCTCACGGATGCCGCTTCAAGTGCCGACTTAAGACCGTCCGTATCCTCTTTTTTGCGATACTCGGAAAAGGGTATCTCATAAAGCTCGATAAGCTTGTATTCACTCATCATGGGCATACTCATCACCGCCGCATAGAGGGCGTCTGTGGTGTAATTATCCCTTGTGAATATGAAATGATTGAAGGCGGCAGTGTTTTCGTCCTTGCATATTTTTTCGCGCAGTGAATGAAGCTCACGCTGCTTTAGGAAGTTTTCATCTCCGAAAAAAAGATACGCACCGGGCTTTATATTCTTGAATTCACTGCGAAACTGCGCCCCTGTGATAGTTTTGTTTGCCATATCAGCGAGTTGGGCGCACTATAACGTGCATAATAGTGCGCTGTACAAGGCTTCCGCGAAATTCCATGCCGTAGCTTATTTTTAGCTCGCCGCCGTCCTCTGTAAGCTCGTTTACAAGCTTCTCCGTGTCAATAACAAAGGGAAGCTCCATTTCGGGGGTGTTCTGGGTACACATTATGCGTCCGCCGTCCTCAAAGCAAAGCGAGCCGTACACATTTCCCTTTCGCTCCATAACCACGATTCCGGGATTTTTAAGCTCAAAGGAAATACTTGTGGTAGTTCCCTCCATGCCCGTAAGCTCCGTTTCGTCGTATTCCACAGCCAGCCTGCCGTCCTTAGTAAAGAGCCTGCCCTCGTAGTCAATATCAATGCGCTGTGCATCTACGGAATCGAAGCTGTCCGCACTGAACACGTCCACAGGCGTAACGTTTTTGACGTAGTTTACACTGGGCGTAAAATGCGCCGATTTTATATTTATCATTACTGTTTTTTCCATGATAAAACATATTCTCCCAAGTAACAGTATAATTATTAAGGTAATTATATCACGCTTACTCCATGTGTTCTACACATATTTGTAAATTTTCGACCTTTCGTGATATAGCGGTCATTTCTGTGCGTCGTCAGCCGCAAGATAGGCTTTAAGCACCTCGCAGATGTCGTAAAGCGGACGCGAGCCCTTGATTTTGTAGTTAACAGATGGTATTCCCGCCATTCTGAACGTAAGATTCACGTTTGAGTCCGCCGCCGCCTTTGCCCAGCGCATAGGGTCGATCTTCTCCGGAATTATGGAGATTATATCGCCTTTATGCTCGATTTTCGGTATTCTCGCCTTCTCGCAAAGGGCGCGTGCAAGCGAAACGTACATAAGCGTGTCAGCCTGTCGCGGAATCTCGCCGAAACGGTCCATCAACTCATCCGCAAGGTCGTCAAGATCGTCCGTATTCTCGATATGGGCGATCTTTTTGTATATATCCATTCGCTGAGATTCGCTCTTAATGTATTTTTCAGGCAAATACGCGTCAATGGAAATGTCAAGCTTTGATTCAAACTTAGGTGTCGGTGCCACGCCCTTTTCTTCAAGCACCGCTTCGTTAAGAATCTTCACATATAAATCGTATCCGATGGAATCAAGCTGTCCGTGCTGTTCCGCACCGAGAAGATTTCCCGCACCGCGTATTTCAAGGTCGCGCAGTGCTATTTTGAAGCCGGAGCCGAATTCCGTATACTCACGCATGGCGGAAAGACGCTTCTGTGCTATCTCGTTAAGGGACATATGGGGCGGATAGGTGAAGTAGGCGTAGGCACGTCTTGACGAGCGGCCTACTCTGCCGCGTATCTGATGGAGCTGAGAAAGTCCAAGCCTGTCGGCGTGGTCGATTATCAGCGTATTGGCATTCGGCACATCGACGCCCGACTCAATAATGGTGGTGGACACAAGTATGTCGATCTCGCCTGTAACCATGCCGCGCCAGATATCGGAAAGAAGCTCCTTGTCCATCTGACCGTGAGCCACCGCAATACGTGCATCCGGCACATTTTTCTGAATCCTCAGCGCAACGGCATCTATGTCGTCCACGGTGTTATGAAGGAAAAAGACCTGACCGCCGCGGCGAAGCTCTTTTTTTATGGCTTCGGTTATTATCATGTCGTCGTACTCCATAACGAAGGTCTGTACCGGGAAACGGTCTCCCGGAGCTTCGTCAAGCACGGACATATCACGAATACCGCTCATCGCCATATTAAGGGTACGGGGTATGGGCGTTGCGGTAAGGGTCAGCACATCCACGTTTCCGGATATCTGCTTCAGCTTTTCCTTGTGCGCCACACCGAAACGCTGTTCCTCGTCGATTATCACAAGTCCAAGATCGCGGAACTCAACGTCTTTTGAAACCAGCCTGTGAGTACCCACAATTATATCAACGTCACCGCGGCGGAGTCGGCGCAGAGTCTCCTGCTGCTGTTTGGGCGTGCGGAAGCGCGAGAGCATATCAACGCTCACAGGAAAGCCGCGCATACGGGAAAGGATAGTCTGATAATGCTGCATTGCAAGTATGGTGGTAGGCACAAGAATCGCCACCTGCTTGCCGCTCATTACAGCTTTGAATGCCGCACGGAGTGCCACCTCGGTCTTGCCGAATCCGACGTCACCGCAAAGCAGTCTGTCCATTGGCACACGGGATTCCATATCCTTTTTTATTTCCGCAATGGACTGGAGCTGTCCCTCGGTTTCCTCGTATTCGAAATCCGCTTCAAATTCACGCTGAAAATCCTCGTCCGCTGCAAAGGCAAATCCCTCTCTGCGCTGACGCTCGGCGTAGAGCTTTATAAGCTCCTTTGCCATGTTTTTTGCCGCCGCCTTCGCCTTTGATTTGGCTCTGCCCCACTCAGCTCCCCCCATTTTGGAAAGCTTCACACCGCCGTTTTCCGTATGGGCACCGATATATTTTGACACCATATCAAGCTGGTCCGTGGGCAGGTAAAGAAGGTCGTCTCCGGCGTATTTTATCTTGATATAGTCCTTGGTAACACCAACAACTGAGAGCTGTTCAATACCCATGTACATACCGATTCCGTGATTTGCGTGCACCACGAAATCACCTACGGTAAGGTCATTGTAGGAAAGTATCTTCTCCTGCGAGGAGCGGCTGTGCTTTGCACGACGTCCGCGAGAGAGTATGGTCCTTGAATAGGAATTGGGATTTTGGTACATTGAGAGAAGCGCGAATCTTGTGGCAGTAAGCTCAAAGCCGGTAAGATTAACTCCCGAAACTATAAGCGTGACGGATTCGGGCAGAGTCAGGATTCCGTATTCCGTCCCCTCTGACGCGGCAATTGCCTGAAGCCCTCGCTCGCAAAGCTCCGATGCCACGTTCTTTGCCATGGTGTCGTTTTCACAGAGCACCACCGTGCGGAACTTGCCCTCGGCGTAGTCGCGAAGATCCTCCGAGAGAAGATCCATGTTGTCGGCATAAGACACGGTCTGTTTTGTACGGAATGCGTAAAGACCCGACAGCTTTCGTCCCGGCTGATTTGTGGCAAAGGTATCGCAAAGAAGCGCACCGCTTTTGTCAAGGAACGCCTCAAAGTAGTCGGTGTGCCGCGAATAATCGGCATATCTTGGGGATATCTCTGCCTTTTCAAGCAGAGTCTCGATCTCGCTTGTGATATGGAAATCGTACGCCTTCATGCGGTCAAGGCAGGCACGCTCCTCCTGCACAAAAACAAGGGGATGACGAAGCTCACACTTCTCCGCCGCAAATGCGGCATAATCCGCAAGAGTGGTTTTATTCTCATATATGAGCGATAAATATTTATCCGTGAAATTAAGCTCCGTTCCACCGTCAAGCGCTTCGATTTCTGCGGAGAGTTCTCCCTTTACACGCTCATCCGATGCTTTTTTAAGCTGTGCCAAAGCCGCTTTTTTCATATCCTCGCGTATCTTTGCGGTTGTGACTATCTCCCGTGCAGGCGTAACCGTAAAACGGGTGAGATTTTCAATATTTCGCTGAGTTATGATGTCAAAATAACCCATGCGGTCGATTTCGTCGTCAAAAAGCTCGATTCTCACAGGATATTCGGAATAGGGCGGAAAAATATCAACGATTCCGCCGCGCACCGCATACTGACCCACACCGTCAACAAGCTCCGCCCGACAGTATCCGCCCTCCTCAAGCCGCACACAAAGCTCATCAAGTCTAAGCGGCACGTTTATGTCAATAACAGCGGTATTTGCCAAGAGAGTGTCCACCGGCATGGTAAACTGCATTGCGGCATCCGGCGCGGCAATCACGCAGTCGTACACACACTCCCCCGATGCGGCGGTAATATATGCGGACAGCACACGAAGTCTTTCAAATTCATATTCGTGGGATGATGTGATATTGTGAAACACCATATCGCGAAGCGGATACATCAGCGGCTTTAAGGAAAGCTCCGAGAGTGCATTAAAAAGCTTCAGCCCGTCCTTCTCGTCAGAGACGAGTATAAGGGCGGGAATGCCGTATTTTTCTCTCACATGGCGTATAACGCCGGCGTAAAACACCGCCCTCGCGCCGTCCGAAAGACCGCTTATCTGGAGCGGATGTGCCGCCTCATGACGTCTTGCGTCAATATTTTTAACGATCTGGTCGTACTCTTTTTCAAGCAGTATGCTCTCGGCAATTATATTTGTCATACATTACTCCAAGTTATATTTCTGCAAAATCAAAGCATTAGTTAAACTGCGACATAGCCTTGTCAATGTCGCCGCCGATTATAAGCGGAAGCGCATCCGAGGCATTCCCCATAGCGGTGAAGAACAGTTCCCTGTCCGCCTTGGGAAATTCACCCAGCACCCAATCGGCAAGGTCGTATTCCGGATGAGGCTTTGCACCAACGCCCATACGTATACGGGGAAATGCATCACTGCCGAGATGCTCGATTATGGAGCGCAGTCCCTTTTGACCGCCGTCACTTCCCTTTTTGCGTATGCGAAGCTTGCCCGGTGCTAGGTTAATATCGTCGCATATAACGGTTACATTTTCCGGTGCTATCTTGTAAAAATCCGCCGCCCCACGGACAGCCTCTCCCGAAAGATTCATAAAGGTCTGCGGCTTCATAAGAAGCACACGCTTGCCGCCAATAACAGCCTCACTTGTGAGTGCCTTGAATTTTGAGCGGTCAACCTTAACTCCTGCTTTTTCTGCAATATAGTCAAGGGTAAGAAATCCTGCGTTGTGACGGGTGTAAAGGTATTTGTCTCCCGGATTTCCGAGTCCAACCACAAGATGTGTAATAGGCTCACCTGACGGAGTTCCCGCACGCTCTATTTTTTTAAAAAGGTCAAATATATCTGCCATTATTTTGCTCCATCCGTTTAAGAAAAATTATTTAAAATCAAAACACAAATCGACGAGTCCGAATAACTCCGGCTCGCCTTGCAAGTATTTTCCTTATGCAATATTGTATCACACATAGGCAAAAAAATCAAGCAAAAAAAGATTTTTTCTTCAAAACATATCAAATCCCTTGACAGCGGCTCTGTTTTATGGTATGATGAAACCTGCAAATGAATAAACGCAGTTCATCGGAACATTAAATCATGTTCGTTGTCGGGCATACCGCCAGACGGTATGTTCGGGGATAAGGAAAGCACGGTTAGAATCCGTCACAACAGCCATTACCGTATCTCCTGCCGAAAAGCGCAGGTCAAGTCGGAATGCTTATCGTTCTGCGGCACATAAAAGTTTCCCGGGCAGGATTGGGGAGATTGTGGCAAAGATTCAGTCAGGCTATTTTATGCCCTGACTGCATTTTGGTATGGCAGGATATCAAAATACAGCCTACAAGTACCCCGCGGGGGTACTTTTATTTTATCCTTTTGCAAAAAATTCAAAGAAAAGGATAAAGTCAAAAATGAAAAAAACATTTACTAAGTCAATTTCAATCGTACTCTTACTTATTTTCGCCGTATTTTTTGCTTCCTGTAACGCTGAAGAGCAAACTGACATATGGGCGGACGCCGCATATACTGAAGATGCCGAATTCGGTGATGGCGCAAAAACCGTAACAGTGGAAATAAAAGCAGAAGAAAACAGCGTTGTATTCACAATACACACCGACAAGGACACCGTGGGTGCGGCACTGCTTGAGCATGAGCTTATTGCCGGTGAGGACGGCCCTTACGGTCTGTATGTAAAGGAAGTCAACGGTATTGTTGCGGACTTCGACATCAACCAAAGCTATTGGGCGTTTTATATAGACGGTGAAACAGCCATGACCGGCGTTGATACTACAAAAATAACAGAAAATCAAACCTATCAGCTTGTGTACACAAAGTAATGGGAAGTAAAACACCGCGTAAATCGGCAGATATACGTGAATTAGCCGTATTTGCAATGCTCGGCACGATCATGTTCTGCTCAAAGATCATTATGGAGGTTCTGCCTAACATTCACCTGCTCGGAATGCTAACCATGACCTACACTGTGGTCTTTCGGAGAAAAGCCTTGATACCAATCTATATTTATGTAGGTCTTAACGGATTATACGCCGGATTTTCCATGTGGTGGGTCCCGTATCTTTATATATGGACAATACTTTGGGCAGTAACCATGCTTCTCCCAAGGAATATGTCAAAAAGATGGGCGTGTGTCGTATATCCTGCGGTATGTGCTCTGCACGGGATTGCGTTCGGAATACTTTACGCTCCTGCACAGGCGTTTATGTTCAAAATGAGCCTACAGCAAACGGCGGCTTGGATAATTTCCGGACTTCCGTGGGACCTGCTTCACAGTGTTGGCAACTTTTTTGTGGGGATGCTTATACTCCCAATGTGTGAACTTTTGAAAAAGCTCACAAATAAACGGCATATCGGTATATAAGATACAGAATAATGTAACAATTGACAAAAGCGGTACATATATGGTATAATGTATTCGTATGTGCATTCGATGCCAAAATATTTTTATACAAGGTTGTATTTATGAAAAAACTTTTGTTTGTTTTAACTTTCTGTATCATGGCGGTGCTTCTCGCGCTGGGCGTATCCGCCTATCCCACGACCCAGTGGCTGGGCAACCATTCAGAGTTAGCAAAAGACAACGAAGCCCGTAATTTTTATGAGCTTCTCATGAACGAAGCCGAAAAAGGTGCAGACGGTTTTCTTGCCAATGTTACCCTTGGTGAGGATCTGAGCCAGAAATTCGGCGGCAAGGTTTACGGTGTCACCGTAAATGAGATTAAGGGAACGGCAAAATACACGCCCATGGGCGATGCCAACGACGTACAGCGCGCACAGGCTGCCGTTATGGAAAAAGTCGGTGCTATAGGTGAAGAACACACACACGAAGTGTGCGACGTATACATGGAGTTCCTTGCAGACCATCCCCAGTGCTTCTGGCTCACCGGAAACTGCAAAGCATCCTATTCCGTAGGCTTTTCCTATAATTCAAAAGGGGAAATATCCTACACCGTCACTATCTATTTTCTGCTGTATGTCAATAACGGAAAGGATCCCGTTTACGATGTACGGTGTGAATTTCATTCAGACCCAAAAGTAATCGCAGCCGATATCAAAATTCAGGAAAATGCCATTAATTCAATACTGGCACTTCCGGAGGTTGCGAATGCTACTTCCGTACCCGAAAAGCTTCACGCAATCAACGATGCGCTGACCTCGCGCAACGAATATTACACCGGAAGCAACCCTTCATCATCCCCTCACAGCTCACACATCGGAATCACCGCTCTTACGGGAGCATCGGGCAAAAACGGCCCTGTGTGCGAGGCTTATGCAAATGCCTTCAAAATACTCTGTGACCGTCTTGACATTCCCTGTGTTACCGTAAACGGCTACGCAGTAAACAGCGTGGGCAGCATGGAATCCCATATGTGGAACGCCGTGTATGTAAACGACCAGTGGTACGGAGTTGACGTAACATGGGATGACCCAGTTGTTATCGGCGGTACCTCCGGAGCTATATCCGGCTGTGAATGTGACGAGTATTTTCTTGTGGGAGGCGATACCGTAATCGACGGTGCCAGCTTCGAGTCCTCTCATAAAGCATCCGACAAACAGACTAACGGTTATGCCTTTCCCCTTTGCAATACCGCATACGGAATGGCTGAGGGCACAGATGCAAAGCCAAGTGACCCTCCACTCCTTCCCTTCACGGATGTACCTGCAAATCACAAAAATTTCGACGACATTCTGTACGTTTTCAGAGCCGGTCTTATGAACGGTGTTTCCGGCACGACTTTCGCTCCAAATGCTTCAGTGACACGCTCCATGCTTGTAACTATCCTGTGGCGCTTTGCCGACTCGCCCAGAACTTCAACACCTGCGGCTTTCTCTGATGTAGCTGCAAGTCAGTGGTATGCAAACGCAGTAACATGGGCCTCCTCAAACGGAATCGTCACCGGATATGCAGACGGAAGGTTTGCGCCCGACGACAGCGTTACCTGCGAGCAGGCACTCATCATACTGGCACGCTATGCAAAATCGCTTGGAATCACATCCACTGCAAAAGCCGATATTTCCTCCCTGCGCTACAGCCGGTGGGCAAGCGAGGGTGTTTCCTTCGGAGCGGCAATGGGAATCGTAAACAAAAACGAGGATCTTACCGCACCTGCAACACGCGCAGTAATCGCAGCATACCTGAACCGATTTGCAAAAATCGTTGAACAGCAGAAAAGCTGATTCTGGCGGAATTTTACACCAAACACACGCCTCTCACAGGCAAGCGGACTGTACCGGCTTGCCGTGGGGGCGTTTAATTATATAAAATGCCACAAAACATGACTGCAAACGGGTAATTTGTAAATAAAATGGCGAAATTTGAAAAAAGTTTATAAAAACTATAGCTATTTTCAAAAATATATGTTATAATATAACTTGCGGTCAGTATACCCATGCCAAATTGTGGCTAAAATCACACTGCGGCGAGGTATCCCGCACGTTTTATCACGTTAATAATTTATTATATATGGAGGACACACCAATGAGCAAAAAGTATTGTTACCTTTTCTCCGAAGGCGACGCATCCATGCGTGAGCTTCTCGGCGGTAAGGGCGCAAACCTCGCAGAGATGACCAAGCTTGGTCTTCCTGTTCCCCAGGGCTTCACCATTTCTACCGAAGCCTGCACTCAGTACTATGAGGATGGCAGAATGATCAACGATGGCATCATGGCTGAGATCATGGAGTACATCGTAAAGATGGAAGAAGTTACTGGCAAGAAGTTC